>Ga0314774_1000160_pt1 | contig 58752 bp, 56 predicted proteins | sample MetaGCBIA2018_FD_204515 | JGI IMG/M metagenome (GOLD analysis project Ga0314774, IMG submission 204515) | Cryopeg brine microbial communities from Beaufort Sea near Barrow, Alaska, United States - CBIA 2018 | ecosystem: Environmental > Aquatic > Marine > Coastal | place: USA: Alaska | collected... | reverse complement strand
TGTTGAAAATAGCACCAATAAAGGTGGAGGCGCCTGCTGGGATTACGAAGAAATTTTGAAAATTAAGAAAATTTGTACAGCTCATAATTTGGCATTTCATATGGATGGCGCACGCATATTTAATGCCCTGGTCGCCAAAAAGGAAACTCCTAAACAATATGGAGAAGTTTTTGATACCATATCGGTTTGTTTATCAAAAGGCTTGGGGGCTCCGGTTGGCTCTGTGTTGTTAGGGTCTAAACTTCATATTGAAAAGGCATTGAGGATTCGGAAATTATTTGGCGGTGCTATGCGTCAGGCCGGCTATTTGGCAGCTGCAGGGATTTATGCATTGGACAATCATATAGACCGTTTGGCAATAGACCATACACGTGCTAAAGTGATTGGCGTGGCACTTCAAAAATGTAAATTTGTGAAATATGTGGAACCTATTGAAACCAATATTGTTATTTTTAACGTCATTGATTCCATTAATGAAGAAGATTTTGTGAATCGTTTGAAAAGAGCAGGGATTTCACTGATCTCTATGGGACAAGGAAAATTACGTATGGTTACCCATTTGGATTTTACTGAAGAAATGCTTGAAATGGTGGTAAAAACATTAGAAAATATATAATAAGATAATAAAAATAAAAATGAAAATACTAAATTTAACAATGATGGTGCTTTTTTTAGCTATAAGCACAACCGCATTTTCACAATCTGAAATAGAAAAAACATTGACTGAAATTGCTACGGCACCTTCTGCGGAACGCATAGAAAATGACATTATAAAATTGGTGGATTTTGGAACGCGACATACCTTGTCCGATACCATTTCTGCAACAAGAGGAATAGGCGCAGCGCGTCGTTGGGTGAAATCCAGTTTTGAAGAAGTTTCGAAAAATTGCAATAACTGTTTGGAAGTGAGTTATTTGGGTGATTTAGTGAAAGCTGACGGAAGCAGAATTATTACAGACACCAAAGTGGTGAATGTGATGGCAATTCAACGCGGCACAACTTTCCCAAACCGCTATGTAATTATGTCGGGCGATATTGATTCCCGTGTTTCGGATGCGAACGATTTTACGTCAGATTCCCCCGGGGCAAATGACAACGCAAGCGGATTGGCGGGAACCATTGAAGCAGCACGTGTTTTAAGCAAGTACAAATTTCCTGTTTCCATTATTTACGTGGGATTGTCTGGGGAAGAACAAGGATTGTTTGGCGGTAAAATAATGGCAAAATATGCCAAAGAAAAAAATTGGGACATCATCGCGGTTTTAAACAATGATATGATTGGCAATATAGAAGGAATTGATGGCGTAATTGACAACAGCACATTCCGGGTTTTTTCTGAAGCCATTTCGGTTAAAACAACTGATAAAGAGCGTAACAGCATGCGTTATTATGGAGGTGAAGTGGACGGAACTTCTCGACAATTGGCGCGTTATGTTGATAAATTGACAGAACAGTATATGACAAATTTAGACGCCATTATGATTTACAGACTGGACAGATTTGGTAGGGGAGGCCACCACCGAACTTTTAATGACGAAGGTTTTACGGGAGTCAGAATTATGGAAACGCACGAAAATTACAACCGCCAGCACCAAGATATCAGAGTTGAAAATGGCATTAAATATGGGGATGTGCTGGAAGGCGTAAATTTTGATTATGCAGCAAAATTAACAGCGGTGAATTGTTTAACACTGGCATCATTGGCGGCAGCGCCATCAGAACCAAAAAATGTGATGATTGCAGGTGCTGTGGAACCATCAACGCGGTTAAAGTGGGATGCTGTTGATGATAAAAACAGTATAGGATACAAAATTTATTGGCGCGACACCACTTCACCACAATGGCAATACAGCCGATTTGTTGGTAAAACAACCGATTATACTTTGAAGAATATTGTGATTGATAACTTTTTGTTTGGCGTGGTCAGCGTAGGTAAAAATGGGGCGGAAAGTCTGGTTCAGTTTCCAAGAAAATTAATTCCGAAGGGGATGTAATGAAGTCGGAAGAATTCCGACTTACCCTACAAAGATATCATGAAATGAAAAAAACATCGATAATATTATTTGTTTTTGTTTTTACAATTACAAATTTTTATGCACAATCAATTATTACAAAAAAATCAAAAATGTCAGATAAATTAGAAATCGCAACCTTTGCCAATGGTTGTTTTTGGTGTACGGAAGCCATTTTTCAGCGATTAAAGGGCGTAGAAAAAGTAACTTCCGGATATTCTGGAGGAAAAGTTAAAAATCCGTCGTATAGAGAAGTTGCAACAGGAGAAACCGGTCATGCAGAAGCGATTCAAATTCAATTTAATCCATCGGTGATCACATTTCAGGAAATTTTGGATGTCTTTTTTTCTACCCATGACCCAACAACTTTAAATAAGCAGGGCTATGATGTGGGCACACAATACCGTTCAGCAATATTTTATCATTCAAAAGAACAAAAGGAAATTGCCGAAAAATTTATAAAAGCATTAACCGAAGCAAAAGTTTTTGACAAAAAGATAACGACAGAAGTTACTGCGTTTGATTACTTTTATGAAGCGGATGACTACCATCAAAATTATTACAATAACAATAAAACGCAAGGCTATTGTATGGCGGTAATAAATCCGAAATTGGAAAAATTCATCAAAAAATATAAGGATAAGTTAAAAAAGTAATTCATATTTTGTGGCTAATTAAGTGTAATTTAATAAATTAGAGATGGCTAAAAAATATAAATTACTCTTGTTAAGCTTTGTTTTTGATGGGATTGGGATGCTTTCATTTATAATTCCTTTTATAGGAGAGTTTTCAGATGTTGTTTGGGCGCCCTTATCGGCTTTTTTAATTTATAAAATGTATAAAGGAACAGCTGGAAAAACAGCAAGTGTTATTTCATTTGTTGAAGAAGCGGGTGTTTTTGGAACAGATTTTTTGCCGACGTTTACCTTAATGTGGATTTACAAATACCTTATAAAAAAAGAAAAGTAATTTAGGCTTCTTTAAATTTTTTTTTGAAACCCATTCTTGAAAGTGTTTTTTTTGAAAAAGCGGAAAAGAATTTATATTGTCCAAAACAAAATCCGACCAATGGCAGTGTAAATTGATAGACTAAAAAGATCAACACAATTCTAACGGGCCAGAATAACCAAGGATTTGTAGTTTCATAATCTAGTCCGATGAGTTCCGTTAAAGGTTTTGCAATCCATGCGGCAAATGAACCATTAACAGAAAAAACAACAATGATCAAAAGAACTTGAAAGTTCGAAGTCAATCCCCAGCGTTGTTTTAATTTCTCCATGTAATTAAATTTCTTGGCAAAAATACATTTATATTTTTAAACAATAATTACTATTAAATCTGTCCCATATTATTTGATAATTGTGCTATTGTGATTTGTTTATGAAGTGCCCCCTGAAAGTTCTCTTTAAATTTATTAAATTTATTGCAAAATATAATGATATAATTCTCGTTTTAATAATAATTTGAAAACAGAAAAAAGGTCATTACAATAATCTAAAAAAACAAAATTTATGAAAAAATTACTTTTTATGTCAGTATTCCTATTGGGAATTATTTTTACTGCAAATGCTCAAGACATAGCGAGAAATGCACTTGGCGTTCGTTTGGGAGACAATGATGGCTTTGGCGGCGAAATATCTTATCAGCATGAATTGGGTGAAATGAACCGATTAGAACTGGATTTAGGTTTTAGAGACCGTTCCAACGAAGACAATGCCTTTAAATTATCTGGAATTTATCAATGGGTATGGAAGATCGATGGCGGATTTAATTGGTATGCCGGTTTCGGCGCGGGAATTGGATCTTGGAATAACAATTCTGATTCAGGTATCAATGACGGATTATTTTTAAACGCTGACGGAAACATCGGCATTGAATATGATTTTGACATTCCATTGCTGATTTCAATAGATTTTAGACCTGAGTTCGGAATCATTGGGGATTACGGCAAAGACACAAGCTCAGATTTGGCTCTTTCTTTGCGCTATCAATTTTAAACAGTATAATTTATAAAAAATGAAATGCGCCTTTGGCGCATTTTTCACTTATTGTCATCTAATTTTTTTATCTTTCCAAAAATTTAAAACTTTTGAATGAAAAAATTAGCATTGCATTGGCAAATATTATTGGGAATGGTGTTGGGTGTTGCGGTTGGTTTATTAATGACACAGTTTGAGGGAGGCAAAGAAATTGTGGGGGATTGGATAAAACCATTCGGTTCTATATTTATCAACTCGTTGAAATTAATTGCAGTGCCGTTAATTTTTGCATCACTCATAAAAGGGGTTTCCGATTTAAAGGATATTTCTAAATTATCTAAAATGGGAGGCCGAACAATTGGCTTGTACATCCTTACAACAATAGTTGCAGTTTCTATTGGGTTGTTATTGGTAAACATCATAAAACCAGGGAAATCAATTTCACCGGAAACACGTCAGGAGTTGGTTCAAAATTACAGTGGTGATGCTGCAAAATATTCAGATGAAGCTTCAAAACAAAAAGAAAGTGGTCCGCTTCAGGCATTGGAAGACATCGTCCCTGAAAATATATTTGGTGCAGCTTCAGAAAATAAAAACATGCTTCAGGTTATCTTTTTTGCCATATTTTTTGGAATTGGCTTAATTTTAATTCCTGAAAAAAAATCAAAACCTGTTAAAAAATTCTTCGATGGATTTAATGAAGTCATTCTCAAAATGATTGACCTCATTATGCTCGCGGCTCCTTTTGGCGTTTTTGCCTTATTGGCAGCTTTGGTGGTTGAATCTCCAAGCATTGATTTATTTAAAGCCTTAGTTTGGTACGCTTTTACCGTTATTTTAGGCTTACTAATTATGATATCTTTTTACAATTTATTGGTATGGATAATCACTAAAAAAAATCCGTCAACCTTCTTTAAAGGAATTTCACCAGCCCAATTATTGGCTTTCTCCACAAGCAGCAGTGCGGCTACTTTGCCCGTAACGATGGAAAGAGTTACAGAACATTTGGGTGTTGATGAAGAAGTGAGCAGTTTTGTGTTGCCAATTGGCGCCACCATTAATATGGATGGGACAAGTTTGTATCAGGCAGTGGCGGCAGTTTTTATTGCACAGGCTTTTGGCATGGATTTGTCTTTGGGTGTGCAATTGGGTATTATTGCTACTGCAACATTGGCAAGCATAGGATCGGCAGCAGTACCAGGTGCAGGAATGGTGATGTTGGTGATTGTTTTGGCGCAAGCCGGAATACCGGAAGCAGGTTTGGCGTTGATTTTTGCTATTGACAGACCATTGGATATGTGCAGAACAACAGTAAATGTTACCGGTGATGCGGCAGTTTCAATGATTGTTGCAAAATCACTGGACAAACTTCACGATCCGGAAGTAAAAAATTGGGACGATGATTATCCTAAAAAATAATGATTCATAGTCAATCTAAAAATCTATTTTTTAATTCTAGGGAAGGTACCATACAGCTTTCCCTTTTTCCAAATAGTCTGTATCTGTTTTTTGCAATGAAATTGTACAGCCAATCACGCAAAGGTTTAGGAATTGCGATAAAAAAATAAAGGTATTTAAATCCGCCATTTAAAAGTTTTGTAATCCTTAAGATTGCAGTAGATTTTTCATAAATTTTCCTATCTTCGATTAGAACAATGGAATCTAAATTTAAATTTTTTAAATTGAACTGTAACAATATTTCTTTTGCGGCGTCTGATTGAAATGAAGCAAACAAAAATTGCGCTTTTTTATCGTGTCTGATTACAAAATTTACCGATGCGTTGCAAAGGTTACACACACCATCAAAAAGAATAATTGATTTGTTTTCAAAATTGTCCATAAAACAAAATTATTGATTTAAATTGAATATTTCTTTTAACAAAATATTAATAATCACTTTCACAGGCAATTTTTAAATTAGTTAAAACAATGACCAAATGATTAAGATTGAAAAACTTCATAAATCGTATCCAATAGGAAAAGATTCTCTGCACGTATTAAAGGGTTTAGATTTGCATATTAAAGAAGGTGAATTTGTAGCTATTATGGGCTCTTCAGGTTCCGGGAAATCGACATTATTAAATATTGTTGGTTTGTTGGACGGTCATGACGAAGGAAAATATTATTTAAACGGACAGTTAATTGAAAATTTAGATGAGAAAAAAGCAGCAATTCTTAGAAATAAGTTTTTGGGTTTTGTGTTTCAGTCATTTAATTTAATAAATTATAAAAATGCGTTAGAGAATGTTGCTTTGCCATTATATTATCAAGGTATGGCGAGAAAAGAGCGCAATAAAATTGCGCTTCAATATTTAGATAAAGTTGGCTTAAAAGACAGGGCTGAACATTTACCGAGTGAACTTTCAGGAGGTGAAAAACAACGAGTGGCAATTGCACGCGCTTTGGTTACCAATCCAAAAGTTGTATTGGCCGATGAACCAACAGGGGCATTGGATTCAACAACTTCTCATCAGGTAATGGAATTGCTAAAAGAAATTAATCGTGAAGGGATGACTGTTTTTGTGATCACACATGAAGAGGATATTGCGAATGAAACCGATAGAATTGTGCGTTTAAAAGATGGGGTAATTATCAGCGATGAGAAAGTATTAAAAAAAGCAACCGTATAAGCTATGTTTGATTTAGATCGTTGGCAGGAAATTTTTCAGACCTTAAATAAAAACAAGTTAAGAACCATTCTTGCTGGTTTTACAATAGCGTTTGCCATACTGTTGTTTACATTGCTTTTCGGAATTGGAAATGGGTTAAAACACACCTTCGAAAAAAACTTTTCCCGTGATGCTGCAAATTCTGTATATATCAGATCAGGTGTAACAACCAAACCCTATAAAGGATTGCAAAGCGGTAGAAAAATTCAGTTTAGAAATGATGATTCTAAATTTATAAATGAAAAGTTTGAAGAGGAAATTCAGTTTTTTAGTCCGAATGTTCAACGAAACAATGTACAGGCAATTTATAAAGGGGAACATAATAACTATACGGTTAGAGGCGTTTATCCAGATTATCAGCCATTAGAATCTGCAGTAATACAGGATGGAAGATTTTTAAGTTATTTGGATTTAAAAAGAAAGGCAAAAGTTGTTGCCATAGGAAGGTTGGTTGAAAAAGATTTGTTTGGCAATAAAAATGCATTGGGGAAAAATATCAATTTAGATGGTATTTCGTATAAAGTAGTCGGTGTTTTTAATGATCCCGGAGGCGATAACGATGAGCGGTTTATTTATACGCCTTTTACCACAGCCCAGGGAATGTATAAAATTAATGATGAATTAGACCAGATCGGACTTACTTATAATCCAGATCTAAGTGTTGATCAGGCTTTAGCATTCTCGAATTTGCTTCAGAAAATGTTAAAAGAAAAACACAATATAGACCCAAGAGATCAGGGGGCACTTAGAGTCCAAAATTATGCTGAAGGGGCTAAAAATGTTAAACAATTGATGTTTGGATTAAATATAATCATCCTTTTTATTGGGATAGGAACTTTAATTGCAGGAATTATTGGCATTAGCAATATTATGGTATATATCGTTAAAGAACGCACCAAAGAAATAGGAATCAGAAAAGCATTGGGCGCAACACCCAGTTCAATCATAGGTATGATTATGATGGAATCAATATTTGTGACTGCTGTAGCCGGTTATGCGGGATTACTGATAGGTGTTTTTACGTTAAAAGCCATTGGAAGCAGTCTGGAAAAGTACTTTATCATTAACCCAAGTGTGGAAAATTATGTAGTAGTAGGCGCAACAATAATTTTAATAATTGCAGGTACTATTGCAGGGTATATTCCCGCTAAAAGAGCCGCAGGTATCAAACCAATAGTAGCACTAAACGACGAATAATATGATTAAATTTTTATTTGACCCAGATACCTGGCAAGAAATATACAGCAGCATTCGTAAAAATAAAGTACGTACAGGGATTACCATTATTGGTGTTATGTGGGGAATATTTTTATTGGTTGTTTTATTGGGTTCAGCAAAAGGTATTGAGAACAATTTTAATCGGTTATTTGGAGATTTTGCAACAAATAGTGTATTTGTTTGGGCACAACAAACAAGCAAGCCATTTAAAGGTTTTCAGGAAGGAAAACGAATAACCTTAAAAATGTCAGATTTAGACAATATTAGAAATGAAATTAAAGGGCTTGAATTTGTGGTGCCGCGTCATCAAACACAGGCTTTAGTCGTGAATAAATTTAAAACTGGAACCTTTGGCATTTTTGGGGATTATCCTGAATTTGATAAAGTTCAGAAACGAAATTTAATTTATGGCAGGTTTATAAATCACAATGATATTGTTGAAAAAAAGAAAATTTGCGTAATTTCAGAAGAAATATATAAGCAACTTTTTGATAAAGATGAATTTCCCATAGGTCAATATATTAAAATAAATGATATCAATTACAATGTAGTTGGGATGTACAAAGAGGGGCAAATTGGGGGAGGAGGCCCTCAGGGAAATATCCACATTCCGTTCACAACATTTCAACAGGTTTACAATAGAGGAGACAGTGTGGGGTGGATGATGATTACAGGAAAACCGGGTTTTGATATTACACAAATAGAAGCAGACGTTAAGTTGCTTTTAAAAAATTTACACAATGTTCACCCGCAAGATGACAGGGCATTTGGAAGCTTTAATTTGGGTAAAGAAATCGCAAAAGTGACGGGGTTTTTAACCGGAATGCAGTTTGTAACCTGGTTTGTTGGGATAGCAACTTTAATTGCAGGTGTATTTGCCATTGGAAATATACTATTGATTACCGTTAAAGAAAGAACTAAAGAAATAGGGATCAGGCGAGCCTTAGGTGCAAAACCATGGGAAATAAAGCGACAAATAATATTGGAATCTGTCTTTTTAACAAGTATCGCAGGTACATTGGGAATCATTTTCGGAGGTGTCGTTTTAATGATTATTGATGCCACCATAGGACAGGGAGAAGACCGGTTTTTAACAAACCCAACAGTTGACATTCCCGTAATTTTAATTGCTGCGGCAACTTTAGTCATATTAGGAACTTTAATTGGGCTGATTCCAGCACACACTGCGGTGAGTATCAGGCCAATTGAAGCATTAAGAGAAGAATAAAAAATAAAAAAGAACAATAAACTGAAAATCAATACTGATGAAAAAAACAATAATTTTTGGAACACTAGGAGTAGCACTTATAGCTGTTTTGGCATGGTTTGGTGCAAAGAACAGCAAATCTCCAATTCAATATGAAACAGAAAAACCATTCAAGACCAATATTGTCAGAAAAACGGTTGCCACAGGTACAGTGGTTCCTTTGGAAGAAGTAGAAATTAAGCCGAAAGTTTCAGGAATTATCGATAATATTTATGTGGTAGAAGGTGCGAAAGTTAAGGTTGGCGACTTGATAGCGACCATTAGAGTGGTGCCAAATGTGCAATCATTAAATAGTGCTCAAGGCAATGTGAAAACGGCGCAGCTGGGCTTTGACAATGCCAAAACATTGTATGAAAGAGATAAAAAACTTTTTGAGAAAGGAGTCATATCTAAACAAGAGTTCGAAGCAACGGAATTAAACTTTAACAGATCAAAGGAAGAACTGAATAATTCCCAAAATAATTTAGATATTATTAGAAAAGGATCAGCAGCAGGAATGGGTAAAACAGCCAATACTTATGTGAAAGCAGAAATATCAGGAACCGTTTTAGAAATTCCTGTTCGTATAGGAAATCAAGTAATTGAGAGCAATACCTTCAATGCAGGAACAACCATTGCCACAATTGCAGATATGTCTAAAATGATTTTTGAAGGTAAAGTTGATGAAGCTGAAGTGGGGAAAATTAAAAAGGGAACAGTTTTGGAAGTGTCGTTGGGGGCTATTGAAAAGAAAAAATATCCGGCAAAATTAAACTTTATTGCGCCAAAAGGAACTGAAGAAAATGGAGCAGTTCAATTTAAAATTAAAGGGGATCTTACTTTAGATGATGAATTTTTTGTACGTGCCGGTTACAGTGCAAATGCTGATATTGTTTTAGAAAAAAAGGACAGTGTACTTTCAATTAAAGAAGCATTATTACAATTTGATAAAAAAAATGAAACCCCTTTTGTTGATGTAAAAACAGGTGATCAGGTTTTTGAGCGCAGAGATGTGGAATTGGGTATTTCGGATGGCATAAATGTTGAAATTATTAAAGGAGTTACCTTAACGGATGAAATTAAAATTTGGAATAAAACTTCTAAAAAAGAGGGCGAAGAAGAAGAAAATAATTAATAATTAAATTTAGTATAAATTTAAAAGCGTTTTAATTTAAATTAAAACGCTTTTTTTATATCTTTATATATAAATCTTTTTAGGGGGAATGTGTATTGTTCTTTTGGTAAAACTTTATGATGTTCTTCAACAGAAAATCAAATGAAAATTACGAATTTTAACCATTAATAATTTAAAAACCAATTCGAAAATGGAAAGTCAGTTAGTATTCTTAAGTGATCTGAACTTTAACTTAGATGTTTGGAAAAGAGAGTTGAAGTTTCAAGAAAGTGAAATGGATTATTTTGAAGAAAAGTTAGAGCACGTGGTCATGCGAAATCCGGGAAGCGAAATTCTTGTGCAATTAGAAGGTTTTCAAAATAAAATAATCCGTGAACGTGAAGTTATGGGTCATTTAAGGCATAGAATCAGGATGAAAAAAAGAGAATTGGCGTTGCAAGGGCAGCTTGAAAAAAATAATGATCTTCAATTTCATGTTCATGAAAAACAGGTTTTATTAAAAGATGAAATGAAAATATTTGTAAATATGCATTATCAATTAAAAGAAAGGATGATGGATTTCTTCCTGAAATATTTATAAAGGCTATTTTAATAAATAAAACAAAAAAAATATCGAGGCAAAAACCTCGATATTTTTTTTGTTAATATCCCAAAACTAGGGGAACCCCAATTTTTATGAATGGAATTCTGTAATTGTTTTTTTAATAATTGAAATACAATCCAATAATTGTGCTTCATTCATGACCAAAGGTGGCGCAAAACGAATAATGTTTCCATGGGTTGGTTTTGCCAACAATCCATTGTCACGCAATTTTAAACAGATGTCCCATGCAGTAGTACTGTCCGGGCTGTCATTAATAACAATGGCGTTTAACAGACCTTTACCGCGCACCAATTTTATGAGTGTTTGTGTATCAATAAATTTTTGCAATTCGCTTCTGAAAAGTTTCCCCAGTTTAGCTGCATTCTCAGCCAGATCCTCGTCTTTTATAACTTTAAGAGCCGCAATTGCCACAGCAGCCGCTAAAGGATTTCCGCCAAAAGTTGATCCGTGTTGTCCGGGTTTTATAACTTCCATAATGTGGTTATTTGCCAAAACCGCTGACACCGGATAAACGCCGCCACTCAATGCTTTTCCTAAAATTAAAATATCAGGAATCACATTTTCATGGTTCACCGCCAATAATTTTCCGGTTCTGGCGATACCTGTTTGTACTTCATCAGCCATAAATAACACGCCGTGTTTTTCGCACAAAGCTTTTGCTTTTGCCAAATAACCTTCTGCAGGTACATAAACGCCGGCTTCTCCCTGAATAGGTTCCACTAAAAATCCGGCAATATTTTTGCTTGATTTTAGCGTTTCTTCCAAGGCTTCTATATTGTCATATTCAATTTTTATAAACCCTTCCGTAAAAGGTCCGAAGTTTTTACGGGCCTCCTCATCATTTGAAAAAGAAATAATGGTGGTAGTTCTTCCGTGAAAATTGTTTTTGCAAACAATTATTTCTGCCTTATTTTCTGGAATTCCTTTTTTCTCATAACCATATTTTCTGCAAAGTTTAATGGCAGTTTCAACAGCTTCTGCACCGCTATTCATTGGTAAAACTTTATCGAAACCGAAAAATTCGGTCACATATTTTTCATATTTACCAAGAACATCATTGTAAAACGCCCGTGAAGTTAATGTTAAGGTACTTGCCTGATCGTTTAAGGCTTTAATGATTTTTGGATGGCAATGTCCCTGATTGACAGCTGAATATGAGGATAAAAAATCATAATAACGCTTGCCGTCAACATCCCAAACATAAACACCTTCTCCTTTGGTTAAAACAACCGGTAAAGGATGGTAATTATGCGCTCCGTAATTATTTTCTAAATCAATAGCTTGTTGTGATGAAATTTTTTCTGAAACCATCATAGTAAAAATGTTAAAATTTAAAATCCTTCATTCCTCCTTCAGGAGAGAAATCATCCCATATTTTTCTGCAAATTACAAAATATTTTATTCTTAAAATGGCGCTTAATTGTTTATTTTGCTTGTCAAAATTGCCATTGGAAAAAGATTGACAAATTATTGTAAATTTTGTTGTAAAAATTACATTCCTATTGAAATTATTTGAATAAATTTGCATAACTAAAATAAAAACTTAAGAGATGAAAAAATCAGTATTGATATTAGGATTGGTTGCGTTCTTCTTCGTGAGCTGTGGCGAAACAAAGAAAGAAGAAGTAAAAAAAGAAGTTGAAGCACCGGTGGAAGCAGTCAAAGAAACTGTTAAAACGCAGGAAGAGAATATTGCTTTAGGGAAAAAATTATTTACCGATAAAACTTGTGTAACTTGTCATCAACCTGCTGTAAAAGTTATTGGACCGTCAATAAAAGACATCAATAAAAAATATACAGAAACAAACGGGAACATTGTGTCCTTCTTAAAAGGAGAAACGCCTCCAATTGTTGATACAGATCCTGGTCAGGTTGCCATTATGAAAGCAAATATAGATGGTTTTGTAAAAAACTTAACCAATGAAGAAAAGGCGGCATTGGCGGTTTACATTCGCAGTATAAAATAAACAGGTTAAAATTAATAATTGAAAGCATCCCCAAAATCGGGATGCTTTTTTTATGCAAAAATGGTACATTTGCAACATGGCAAGAAAACACAAACAATTTATTTTTGAGAATATTGAAGTAATGGATGCGGGAGCAAAAGGCAAAACAATTGCCAAAGCTCCGGACGGATGCGTCATATTTTTATCCAATACCGTTCCTGGCGATATCGTTGATATTAAAACCGGAAAAAAAAGGAAATCCTATTTTGAAGGCACAGCCATAAAATTTCATAAATATTCAGAAAAACGTACAGAACCCGTTTGTCAGCATTTTGAATTTTGTGGTGGTTGTAAATGGCAGGATATGGCGTATGAATACCAATTGGCCTACAAAGAAAAAGAAGTTATCAATAACTTAAAACGAATAGGGCATTTGGAATTGCCTGAACCGACCCCTATTTTAGGCTGTGAAAAAATCTATTTTTATAGAAATAAAATGGAGTTTTCTTTTTCCAATAGCCGATGGTTAACTGTAGAAGAAATAAATTCTGGAGAAGAAATAGACAATAGAGATGCCTGCGGTTTCCATATTGCAGGAATGTGGGACAAAATTTTAGAGGTTGAAAAATGCCATTTGCAGGAAGATCCTTCCAATCAAATTAGAAATTTTGTCAAAGTATTCGGAATACAAAACGGACTTGAATTTTACAATCCGCGGGAACAATCAGGTCTTTTACGAACCATAATGATCCGCATTTCATCAACGGGCGAAATGATGGTGGTGATTCAGTTCCTAAAAGAAAATATAGAAAAACGGGAAGCTTTATTAAATGCATTAATAAATGAATTTCCACAAATTACCTCGCTCCAATATGTGATTAATTCAAAAGGAAACGATACTTTGTACGATCAAAATATTGTTTTATTCAGCGGGAGAGATCATATTTTTGAAGAAATGGAAGGCCTTAAATTTAAAATTGGCGCAAAATCATTTTATCAGACAAATTCTGCACAAGCCTATGAATTGTACAAAATAACGCGTGATTTTGCCAATTTAACCGGAAATGAAATTGTGTTCGATTTTTATACAGGCACGGGAACCATTGCGCAGTTTGTGGCAAAAAATGCCAAAAAAGTGATTGGCGTAGAATCGGTTCCGGAAGCCATTGAAGACGCAAATCAAAATGCGAAATTAAACAACATCAATAATGTGGAATTTTTTGCCGGGGATATGAAAGATGTTTTTAATGACCATTTTATTAAAACACACGGACAGCCGGATGTGATTATTACCGATCCGCCACGCGACGGAATGCATAAAAATGTGGTGGAAAAACTGTTGCAAATTTCTCCAAAACGGATTGTTTACGTAAGTTGCAATTCGGCCACACAAGCCCGTGACCTGTCGTTAATGAAAGAACAGTATGACATCATCAAAACCCAGGCAGTTGATATGTTTCCGCAGACACATCATGTTGAAAATGTGGTGCTTTTGGAATTAAAATCAAAGTAATTATGCGAAAATATGTAATAGTGTTATTCATCTTGTGTTTTACCTTTGTAAACTGTGAAAAAGATGATATTTGTATTGATACGACAACACCAAAATTAATCATTGTATTTTATAATGATACAATTCCGGGCATAAAAAAAACGGTTACTTCTTTAACGGTTTGGGCTGATGAGAAAGACACTATATATGAAAATAATTCACTTGACTCTATTGCAATTCCGTTGGATTTAACCAAAAACAGCACACTTTATAAATTAGTGTCAGGAACAGCAATTGATACAATTAATTTCTCTTACGACAGAAAGGATATTTTCGTTTCTCGTTCTTGTGGGTATAAAACTATTTTTGAAAACCTGAAAATAGAAAGTATGACCTCGAATTGGATAAAAAATGACACTATTAAAAACACAACCATAGACAATGAAACAGCCGTTCATCTTACTATTTTTCATTAGTTTTTTTGTTTCGGCAACAATATATGCCCAACAAAAAAAAGATACCGTTAAAACGAAGGAAAGTTACGGTATAAGGGTTGGCGTTGACTTGAGTAAGCCATTAATTTCACTCTTGGAGCCTGAATCAAAAGGATTGGAACTGGTTGGGGATATCCGTATTTTAAGAAACTATTATGCGGCCGTTGAACTGGGTTTTGAAGATAAAACCTCCAATGAAGATTATATGAATTATACCACAAAAGGTTCCTATATAAAAATGGGGGTGAATTACAATGCCTATAAAAATTGGAAAGGAATGACCAATGAACTTTATATGGGAGTGAGATATGGCTTTGGTTTATTTAATCAAACATTAAACAGTTACACGCCAAATGTAAAAGGAATTTATTTTATTCCTGATGAAGCAGTACCCAATACTGAGTTCAAAGATTTATCTGCACATTGGGCCGAACTGGTTTTTGGCTTGAAAGCGGAAACACTTAAAAATTTATATTTGGGTTTTAGTTTTAGTTTCAAAACAATGATCAGCACCAAAGAACCAGCTAATTTTAAAAATCTCTACGTGCCGGGTTTTAACCGTGTTTATTTAAACGACACCGGATTTGGCATAAATTATACATTGAGTTACCTGATTCCAATTATTAAAAGAGAAAAGTAATGGTGAATACTTTTAAAATTTAATCCTTTTTGGCTTATGAAAAATATTCCAAGTGTCGATTTATCCGACTTTTTGTCGGGAGACGCCGTAAGAAAAAATAAATTTATAAAAGAAATTGGTGAAACTTATGAAGAAATAGGCTTTGTTGCACTTCGCGGGCATTTTTTGTCTGAGGAACTGACTGAAAATTTATACAAAGAAGTAAAAAACTTTTTTGATTTGCCTGATAAAGTAAAGCAATCTTATGAAATTGAAGGAATTGGCGGGCAAAGAGGTTACACCTCATTTGGAAAAGAAAGCGCAAAAGGCAAAAAAAAAGGAGATTTAAAAGAGTTTTGGCATTTCGGACAAGAAGTAATCAACAATGACGCATTAAAAGAGGAATATCCAAAAAATGTGCTTGTAAAGGAAATTCCGAATTTTAATATTGTGGGAATGAAAGCCTATAAAATGCTCGAAAAAACGGCCATTTACGTATTACGGGCTTTGGCTTTGTATATTGGTTTGGAAGAAACCTATTTCGATAAATATGTGATGAACGGAAACAGTATTTTACGTCCAATTTACTATCCGTCAATTGTTGGAGAACCAAAAGGAGCCGTTAGGGCATCCGCGCACGGAGACATCAATTTAATTACGCTTTTAATGGGCGCTTCGGATACTGGCTTGGAAGTACAAAATAAAAAAGGAAAATGGATTTCTGTAACTTCCTTACCAGATCAGTTGGTGGTGAATGTAGGTGATATGCTGGAAAGATTGACAAACAACAAATTGCGATCAACCATTCATCGGGTGGTAAATCCGCCACGTGAAGATTGGGATAAACCCCGTTATTCCATACCTTTTTTCACGCATCCAATAAATGAAATGAAATTAAACTGCCTTCCAGAGTGTATCAATGAAACGCGTCCCAAAGTGTATGATGATATTACAGCAGGGGAATTTTTAAATGAACGTTTAAAAGAATTGGGCTTGTTGAAATGAAGATAAATAGGATAGTTTCAATTTTTACATTTGGCATATTTCTGCTTTTGACAGGGATCATTTCAAAGCTTTTTAATTGGTCCCAGGCGAATTTTGTTATGGCCATTGGGCTCGTATTTGAACTTTTGGCATTCTTGCTATTTGCCTGGAAAAAGATCAATAATAAATAATCTTTCCCTAATTTAGCGTATATTTTTTATAGTAACAATGAGTAAAAAAAAATCAAACAGTTTAGAAGATTTGGGTGGATTTGTTTTTTCAACAGATACCAACTTTGAATTTGAAAAAGAAGAGGATCAGGCCTTGTTGCCACCAAAAAAACAGTTTTTAGAAGCCTTATTTTCCAATAAAGGAAGAGGAGGGAAGACCGTCACGGTAATTACGGGTTTTGTGGGGCCTGAAGAGGATCTGAAAACGCTGGGAAAACTACTTAAAACAAAATGTGGCGTAGGCGGTAGCGTAAAAGACAATGAAATTATCATTCAGGGAAATTATAGAGATAAAATAATGGAAATCCTTAAAAAAGAGGGATATAATATAAAACGCGTAGGCGGATAAATTATGAATAAAATAGCAGCTTCAGAGTTAATTCTGAACCCCGATGGAAGTGTGTATCACCTAAATTTAAAACCCGAAAATATTGCAGCCAACATTATTTTCGTTGGCGATCAAAACAGGGTGCCAAAAATAGCCATGCATTTTGAATCTATCGAATTTGAAACCCAAAAAAGAGAATTCAGAACCATTACAGGCGCTTATAAAGGAACAAGATTTTCAGTGATATCAACAGGTATTGGCCCTGACAATATTGATATTGTGATGAATGAATTGGACGCTTTGGTGAATATCGATCTTAAAACACGTACGGTAAAAAAGGAGCATACCAAATTGAATATTGTCAGAATAGGCACTTCCGGCTCTTTGCAAAACGAGATTCCTGTCGATAGTTTTGTTTTGGCAAAATTTGGATTGGGATTTGACGGACTGCTTCATTCATATGATTGTGAGCATATTTTAGAAGCTGATATGGAAGATGCTTTTATCAAACACACCAACTGGAGCCCGCGAAAATCGAGACCATACCTTGTGAAAGGCAGCGAATTGTTAATACAAAAGCTCAACAGCGACAAAGTTTTTATGGGTGTTACCGCAACTGCCGGTGGTTTTTACGGACCGCAGGGACGCGTGCTTCGTTTGGCAATACAAGATCCTTCATTAAACAACAAAATTGACAATTTTGAATTTGATGGTTATAAAGTGACAAACCTTGAAATGGAAACTTCCGCAATTTACGGCTTGGCTAAATTATTGGGCCACGAAGCCTGCTCTATGAACGCCATTATTGCCAATAGGGCCAATGGTGCTTTTAGTGAAGATCCATACAAACCTGTTGAGGAGCTGATTATTTATACCTTAAACAAATTAACTTCATAAAATAATTGTTATATTTCAACGTTTTTAATTTATAAAATCATTCGTAAAATGAAAAAGATCGCTTTATATACATTGGGAATTGCGTTTTCAGTACTGTTGTTTAGTTCCTGTAAAGCGTCCAAAAAAGGTTGCGGATTAACAAGTGATGCACATAAAATGGAACAGTTAACCTCAAATAAAGCCATTGTTAAGGCTGAAGTTTAATATCAGGATTCCTGAAAAATTTAGTATAAAAAATCCGCATAGCGGATTTTTTTTATGTACCAATGTTAACTTCATATTTGAAATTTAATATTTATATTAGCTCTTTAAACAAACATTATTTTTATATGAAACATCTAAAATTAAACGTTACCCTATTGGTTACATTTCTGCTAACCTACCTTGTCCATGCGCAATCCAAAGATACCTACTTCACATTGAATCCTACTTTAACGCCAAATGCTGAAAATGTAATTTTTAGCTATGAAGGGGATTTATGGAAAGTGCCAACAATGGGAGGAAATGCATTTAGATTAACTGCTATGGAAGGAAACGAAACCAATCCAAGTGTGTCTCCTGATGGTAAATGGCTGGCTTTTTCAAGCAACCAATTTGGGAATGATGATGTTTATGTGATGCCTTTAAATGGAGGAGAAATTACCCAACTTACATTTCATGAAAGTAACGATAATGTATCTTCTTGGAGTTGGGATAATTCCAAAATATACTTTACATCCAATAGATTTAATTCAATTACAACATATAGCATCAGCATAAATGGAGGTACCCCAGAAAGATTATTCGAACATTTTTTCAATACAATACATAATGTTGCCGAACATCCGTTAACTGATGAAATTTATTTTAATGAGTCATGGGAAAGCGGACGATTTGCACATAGGAAACGCTATAAAGGAGCTTACAATCCTGATATAAAATCATATAACTTAAAAACAAAAGAGTATAAAAAACATACTTCTTATATAGGGAAAGATTTTGGAGCAACATTTGATAAAAAGGGAACGTTATATTTTCAATCTGATGAAGCGAACGGTGAATACAATTTATATACTTTACAAAACGGCGAAAAAAAGCAGCTAACAAATTTTTCAACCTCAATAATGTGGCCAAAAGTAAGTGCTAATGGTGAGAAAATTGTTTTCAGAAAAGATTACCAGATTTATGTATATGATGTTACAAGTGGTAAAACTTCAATACCAAATATCGATATTTTTAAAAATAACACACTAAATAAAGAGCAATCTTATAATATAAAAGGTAAAATCACCTATTTTGATATTTCTCCTGACGAAAAAAAAATGGCAATTGTTTCAAGAGGAAAGTTATTTGTCTCAGACATTAAAGGAAAATTTACACAAGAAATTCAAACAAATTCAAAGGAAGCTGTTCAGGAAGTTAAATGGTTAAAAAATAATAAAACACTTTTATATTCACAATCTGATAAAGGTTATTATAATTGGTTTAGTATAAATGCCGATGGAACATCAAAAGAAAGTAAACTTACAAATACTGCTGCAAATAACCGTCAACTTACGCTAAATAGTGACCGTTCACAAGGAATTTATATTAGCGGTAGAAATGAAATTCGCTTGCTGGAATTGTCAACATTTAAAAGCATCGCAGTTGTTACCGATGAACTCTGGGGATTCGATAACTCGAAACCTTACTTTTCTCCCGATGACAATTATATTATTTATAATGCCTATCGCGATTTTGAAACCGATATTTTTACTTACAATATAGTAACCAAACAAGTTCTTAATTTAACAAACACCAAAGTTTCTGAATCTTCACCATTTTGGTCTCCCGATGGAAAATACGTGTATTTTTCATCTGACAGATTGCATCCTAGTTATCCTTTTGGTACCAAAAATTCAAAAATTTATCAAATGGCATTGGAAAAATTTGAGGAGCCTTTTAAAATTGAAAAGTATAATTCATTATTTGAAGAAGAAAAAAGTGAAGCCAAGGATAAAGAAAATGAGGATATTGATGATGAAAAGGAAAAGGAAAAAATAAAACCAACTGTAATAATTAACACAACCAGCTTAATGGACCGTTTAAAAACCATAAGTCCTAATTATGGTGAACAGGAAAACCCTTCAGTTATTGAAAAAGATAAAAAAACATATATTATATATACTTCAAATCATAGCGAAGGTAAATCTCAACTTTGGAAAACGATATTGGAACCTTTTGAAAAGGACACAACTGAAAGAATTAGTGATAAAAACGTTAAGAATTATCAACTGGTTTCGGGTAAAGAAAACAATTATATCTTAATTGAGGGAGCTATTAACACTCTAGATATTACTGCCAATAAATTAGAAGAAATTGTGATTGATTATTCATTTAATAAATCATTATCCAAAGAATTTAACCAAATGTATTATGAAGCCTGGGCAGGGTTTGAGGAAAATTTCTATGACGAAAATTTTCATGGTCAAGACTGGCAAAAACTTAGAGATCAATACGCTAGATATTTACCTTTTGTTACAAGTAGGGAAAATTTAAAATTGATTTTTAACGATATGTTAGGGGAGTTAAATACCTCTCATTTTGGATTTACCTCTAACGGAAAAGAAGAAGAAGTTTATTACGGCACTAAAACACTGGGTACAGGCATTTTATTTAAAAATGAAGAACCTTATGTAATTGAGCAAATTATAAAACAGGGCCCCACTGACATTACGGGTAAAAATATAAAAATTGGGGACAAGTTAGTGGCAGTGAATGGAATTAATATTGATGAAAAGGAAAATAGGGAAAAATACTTTTCGGCACCTATTTTTGAAAACGAAATTTCATTGACACTTGAGAGAAACGGAGCGCAATTTTCTGTTGATGTTCATCCGGTTTCAAATAACGCTATTAGAGATTTATTATATGATGAGTGGCAAGATGAAAATCAGAATTACGTTGATTCAAAATCCAACAATCAAATAGCGTACGTTCATATGAAAAATATGACTAAAGGTGAATTGAATAAATTTAAAGAGGATTTGGTGAGTAGTGAAGCCAATAAAAATGGTTTAATACTTGATTTACGTTACAATACCGGTGGAAATGTTCATGATGAAGTTTTGAGTTTTTTGAGTCAGAAAACCTATTTAAATTGGAAATACAGAGAAGGAAAGCTAACTGGGCAATCAAACTTTAACTATGGCAATAAACCAATTGTCTTGTTAGTTAATGAACAATCACTTTCCGACGCAGAAATGACTGCCGCAGGGTTTAAAGAACTTAAATTAGGGACAATTGTAGGAACCGAAACCTATCGTTGGATTATTTTCACTTCAGGAAAATCTTTAGTGGATGGTTCTTTTTATCGTTTACCTTCTTGGGGTTGTTATACCTTAGATGGAAAAGATTTAGAATCAGAAGGAGTAAGCCCAGATATTTATAGCCCTAAAAATTTTAAGGATCGGTTAAATGGAAATCAACCACAACTTGAAAAAGCAATTGAGGTTATTTTGAAAAAATTGAATAAATAATTATTAAACTTTTCATTTTAAATGAAAGCATGTATCTTTACATGCTTTAAAAAATTAAGAAAATGGATAACGGATTATACGCGAAATTTAACACCTCAAAAGGTGAAATATTGGTAAATTTAGAGTTTGAAAAAACACCGGGGACAGTGGGCAACTTTGTTGCTTTGGCCGAAGGAAATATGGAAAATACCGCTCGTAAGCAGGGAACTCCTTATTATGACGGATTAAAATTTCACAGGGTAATAGCTGATTTTATGATTCAGGGTGGCTGTCCTTTAGGAACAGGAACCGGTTCACCGGGTTACAGTTTTGCAGACGAATTTCATCCGGAACTAAAACATGATGTGCCTGGTATTTTATCAATGGCAAACTCAGGACCTGCTTCAAATGGAAGTCAGTTTTTTATAACCCATGTGGCCACGCCTTGGTTAGACAATAAACACACCGTTTTTGGTAAAGTTGTTGAAGGGTTGGAGGTTGTTCATAAGGTTTCTCAAAATGATGTGTTGGAATCTCTTGAAATTATGCGCATTGGCGAACTTGCCGAAAAGTTTAATGCGATCGAAGCCTTTAGAGTTTTTGAAGGTTCAAGAACAAAAAGAGAAGCCGAAGCTAAAAAAGAAATGGCAGCTCAAATGGATAAAGTGGCGGCTGGTTATGATGAAACACCAAGCGGCTTACGATACAAAATTTTACAGGAAGGTACAGGTAAAAAAGCATCAAAAGGAAGCAAGGTTTCTGTACATTATAAAGGTCAGTTATTAGATGGAACCGTTTTTGATTCCTCTTATCCGCGTAAACAGCCAATCGATTTTGAATTGGGGGTTGGACAAGTTATTTCCGGATGGGATGAAGGCATTCAATTATTAAAAGTAGGCGATAAGGCCCGTTTTGTAATTCCTTCTGAATTGGCTTACGGAAGTCGTGGTGCCGGTGGCGTTATTCCTCCAGATGCCACTTTAATTTTCGATGTGGAACTGATGAAAGCTTAATTAATACTAAAACAAAAATATCCGCAATTCTAGCGGATTTTTTTTTCAAATTATTCGTGGGTGGTCACTTTTTTCCAAGGTGGCATCAGCCACAATAAAAAGGTTAAAATGAACAAAGGCAATATCAGCCAAACTGCAGCCATCAGATAACCTTCCATACCTGAAAACACGCCTTTAAATGTGGTAAATCCGCTTAAACTTTTTGAAAATAACTGACCGCCTATAACCACATTCCAACGCATAAAGAAAACCCCTGTCAGCACAATGATGCCCACAAAAAAGTAGGCCGCCTTTCTGATTTTCTCAGCGGGTTTATATATTTGAAAAATTCCAATAATGAGCAGCGGAATAATAGTTCCAAGCAGCACCTGCATGATTAATAAGGTAATATTTAATTTCCCGCTCACCAAAACTTTAATAATATTAAACGACTCTTCAGCCTCATAAATCCGGTGAATTTGATCTAATGATTCTAAAGTAAAATCAATAATTAAAATATAAAACAGATATTTGGCAATCGTGTCCAGACAAGGCATGTCTATGTTAACTTTTCTTATCCAGCTCACAACCATATAAACAATCATAACCAAGGCAATTCCCGAAACCATGGCAGAAAAAAGAAATATGACAGGCATTAATACGGATGACCACCAAGGGTTGGCCTTTATGGAGCCAAAAATAAATCCAACATAACCGTGCAATAAAAATGCTGAAGGGATTCCCAATACGGTAATAAAATAGCCCAATTTATCATCTATTTTGGCCGATTTTTCATCGGTATCGTGGATGCCCAGCGTTATTATTTTATAGAAATATTTTTTGAACCCGGTACTTTGCTTTGACCAAAGCACAAAATCAAGTCGGTAATCAAACCAGATTTCCAACAATAAAACCACCATCAAATACCATAAATAAACAAACCCAAAAATGGCCATGGCGGAAGTTGGATTGGGAGTCATTAAAATTTCGTAAGCCCTTAAGGGATGTTGCAAATGGCTTACCAAAGGCAGCGTTGCAACCAATAAAAAGGCCAATGCAGTCAATAAAGCCAATCCATAAGTAGGCTTTAATACCTTTACATTAAAAACACGCTCTAAAGAAGCAAGGATAAAAGCGCCTGCAACCAATCCTGTGATATAAGGATATAAAACAATCATTAAACCCCAATGTAAATCTATTTCATTTGGATAAATATAGCCGTCTACCTGAGAAAGCGCTTCGTATAAATGTCTGTAATGCTCTTCCATAATTATCTGACTTCTTTACTTAATCCGTTATAAAATACTCTTGAATGTGTATTTAAATGAGGTTTTAAAACTTCTGTTGGGTTTTCTTGTAAAAATGCAACCAAATCACTTTTCTTATCTCTTAAATCTCCAAATATTCTTGCTTGGGTAGGACAAACTTCTACGCAAGCAGGTTGCAATCCTTTGGTGATTCTATGGTAGCAGAAAGTGCATTTATCAGCTACTTTTGTAACTGGATTCATAAACCGGGCTCCATAAGGACAAGCCTGTATACAATAACTGCAGCCAATACAATAGGTTTCATCAACCAAAATCACACCGTCAGGACTTATAAATGTGGCGCCAACAGGGCAGGCTTGTACACAAGGTGCTTTTGTGCAATGGTTACATAATTTGGGCACCATAAAAGATTTAAAGATATCTTCATCGGGAACAGATTGTTTTAATCCGCCAATACCTCCATTTGGGGATTCAATTTTAACTTCCCCATCTTTCTTAACGGTATATTGTTCTACCCAGGTCCTGAAATAAAAAGGTTCTTTAGGAACATTATTTTCTATTTTGCAGGCTTCAGCGCATTTTCCGCAACCAACACATTTATCTAAATCAACACCCATTCCCCATAAAGGAAGATCAGCTTTAGCTGTTTCTGGTTCTTCTCCATGATCTTGAGCCAGTGCTTCAAATGGTTTTATAAGCGAATACAACAAGGTTCCTCCAAGCAATGTTGCTGAAGTTTGGAAAAACTTTCTTCTTTTATTTTCTATTCTTTCAGTTCCCATGGTGCATGTGGATTATGGCATTCAATACAATTTTGTTTTTCATAGTGCTCTTTAAAATCTAATTGCGGTACGCCTTTTTTGATACGCCCTGCATTCATGGAGTGACATTGTGCACAGAATTTAATAGTCCCTTTAACTATCGGAGGATTCACTTCACAATCTGTATTCGCATCTATTTTAGGGTAATGACAGGCTTCACAGCGGACGAGATCATGCAGGTCCAGTGATTTTTTATCATAAACGTCTTGATGACATTCAATACATTTTGCTTCACCTTTAAAATAGGGGGTTCTCATTTTGTTGTCATTTAGAGAATTGGCTCTGTAATGTCCATATTTCCCAAAAGAATCAGGTGTCAGAGAGCGTTGTATTAAAATAAAAACACCAACAAATACAACAAATGAGAATAATAAACGAAAAATTATTTTTGGCATATATTTATTATTTGATATTTAAAGTTAATTTAATTTTTTGTAACTTATGATACATTAACTGCTGTCATACTCAATATATAATAAGTCTTAATAAGTTTTATTGCGAATTTATCAATGTTTGTCGGGAAAAATATTCGTAAATCAATAATTTAAGTCAATTCATTTTTTAGTACTTTTGGAAGTATAATTTTCAAAATTTTTAAGGTCTCAATCATTTTAATTAAAATTGTCACAATGAATTTTAAATATATTTTTCTTTTTTTAGCGACTGTAATTTTTTACGGTTGCTCAAGTAATTTTAATGAACCTGAATTCATAAAAAAGGCGACGGGTAGGTATTTATACAACTCAGATGAAGTGATTCGTATTTATTTTGAAGGAAATGACATGTATATAGCGTGGCGCGGTGCAAAAAAAATAAAACCTTTAAAAGTGAATGATACTACTTTTTTTGTAAAGGAAATGAATGAAAAAATTCAGTTTTTAACAAATCCGAAAAACCAAAAACAATATATTGTACTGGTTCCTAAAGAAGAAAACAAATCCTTGGTCTATAACTTTATAAAGCTGAAAGAAAATGAAAAGATTCCTGGTGAATATTTGGAAAATATGGAATTTGATAAAGCACTTGAAGGTTATTTGGCCATAAAAGAAAAAGATTCACTGGACAGTTCAATTAATGAAAATTATTTAAATTCATTAGGATATAAGGAGTTGCGCAATAAAAATTTTGAAACTGCAAAGGCAATTTTTAAGATAAATGTGGCCTTGTATCCCAAAAGTTCCAATGTGTATGACAGCTTCGGCGAAGCTTGCTTGAAAAGCGGTGATACTGTCAAGGCCATTGAAAATTACAAAAAGTCTTTGACCTTTGATTCTGGAAATTCCAGTGCAAAACACCAACTGAGAAAATTGGAGAAAAAACAAGAATAAGTGCCTTCAAAATTTTAGATATCCAAATAAAACTGTATATTTCAAGCTTCCGCCTATAAAAATTTGTGGTATTATTTTTAGTGAAAAAGATACAGTATGAAAACTTTAAATCAATGGTTTGAGGAGTATTCCTTAAGCCATCAAAATAAAACAAATCAATCAATACATTTTATATGCGTACCTGCCATATTTTTTAGCATTGTAGGCATGTTAATGAGTATACCATCAACGGTTATTTCCGACAATTTAAACATTAGCAATCCGTTTTTAGAAAATTGGGCGGTGCCTGTTTTAATTTTATTGCTCATTTTCTACATAAGATTGTCATTTTCAACTTTTGTTAGAATGTTAACGTTTTCAATGTTATGCCTTATGGGAAACTATTTTTTATCAAGGGTGAGTCCATTGTTTTACACGTCGTTAACCATTTTTGTAGTCGCATGGATTGGTCAGTTTTACGGCCATAGACTGGAAGGGGAAAAACCTTCATTTTTTAAGGATTTACAATTTTTGTTGATTGGACCCGCTTGGGTTTTTGAAAAAATTTCAAAAAAGAAATAACGAAAAGCGATTATGAAAAGATTATTGCAATTGGTATTTATCTTATTTTTTAATTTTTTGTCAGCACAAGAGACTGTATATGAAATTTTGAATACCTCTATAAACTCTGAATTTGCCGATTTGGGAGTCACTTATTCCATTAATAATTCCGTAATATTTGCTTCCTCTAAAAAGAAAAAGAGTGGAAGGCGCACAAACAATCGCCAACTTTCTTTGGAGTTGTATCATGGGCTGATTGCTGAAAATGGAGATATTATTCAAACTGATAAATTCTCTAATGAAATAAATAACAAGTTTTTTGAATCGGACATTGCTTTTACGCCCGATTTCAAAACCATTTATTTTACCTGGAACAATTATTACAGCGCACTTAAATCAGATGATTCTGCAAAATGGAAAACATTATATATGTTCAAAGGGTCAATTAATGAGAATTTTCAAATTTCCAATATAAGGCCCTTGCCTTTTAATAGTAAAGAATATTCGGTACGAAGTCCTACAGTAAGTAAGGACGGAAAAAAACTTTATTTTATTTCGGATATGCCGGGTGGTTTTGGGGAAACGGATATTTATGTTGTGGACATCAGCAATGGAATAAATTTTGGCGCTCCAAAAAATTTAGGTCCGGCCGTTAATTCAAAAAATGCTGAATTGTTTCCTTATATTGATGAGAACAATACGCTTTATTTTTCTTCAGACGGCCATAACGGACAGGGAGGATTGGATATTTTTAAAAGTGAATTTATAGACGGGAATTATCAACAGGCTGAAAATTTGCAGAAGCCTTTTAACAGCAAATATGACGATTTTTATTTTGTGATAAATAAGGCTTCAAATTCGGGCTATTTTACTTCAAACCGCGCTGGAGGCAAAGGTGGGGTTGACATTTATGCCTTTAAAGAAAAAAAGGAAATATGCACACAATCCATCACCATTTTAACTTTAGACCAATCAAATTTACAAGCTTTGGAAAAAGTGACCGTTTCCTTATTTCAAGACAATACTTTAATCGAAAAACAAACCATAGCCAAAAATTCAAACTATAAATTCAACATTGAATGCGATAAAACCTATAAAATGGTCGCCGAAAAGGAAAATTATGAAACTGCGGAATTGTCAATTACAACGGATGATAAATACGATGTTGAAACGTCCAAAACACTGAAATTAACGCCAGTTGAATGTGTTCAGTTGTTAAGCGGAACTGTTGTGGACAGCAAAACAAATCTGCCAATTGATCAGGTTACCGTTTCCTTATTTCAAAATAATCGTTTGCTTGAAAAACAAACCATCTCCAAAAATTCAAATTACAAATTCAACATTGAATGCGATAAAACCTATAAAATAGTCGCCGAAAAGGAAAATTATGAAACTGCGGAATGGTCAATTACAACGGATGATAAAAACGATGTTGAAACTTCCAAAATAGTAAAACTGACGCCAATTGAATGTGTTCAGTTGTTAAGCGGAACTGTTATGGACAGCAAAACAAATCTGCCAATTGATAAGGTTCAGGTTTCCTTATTTCAAAATAATCGTTTGGTTGAAAAACAAACCATTTCCGGAAATTCAAATTACAAATTCAACATTGAATGCGATAAAACCTATAAAATAGTCGCCGAAAAGGAAAATTATGAAACTGCGGAATTGTCAATAACAACCGATGGGAAATACAATGTTGAAACGTCCAAAACAGTAAAACTGACGCCAATTGAATGTGTTCAGTTGTTAAGCGGAACTGTATTGGACAGCAAAACAAATCTGCCAATTGATAAAGTTCAGGTTTCCTTATTTCAAAATAATCGTTTAATTGATAAACAAACCATTTCTATAAATTCAAATTACAAATTCAACATTGAATGCAATAAAACCTATAAAATAGTCGCCGAAAAGGAAAATTATGGAACTGCGGAATTGTCAATAACAACGGATGATACATACGATGTTGAAACTTCCAAAACAGTAAAATTGACGCCGATTGAATGTGTTCAACTATTGAGCGGAACTGTGGTGGATGAAGAGACCAATTTACCACTTCCAAATGCCATTGTGAGTATTTATAGCGGAAATGAGTTGTTGGAAAGACTACCTTTAGATGCCAGGGCAATTTTTAACTACAAATTGTCATGTGGTACCCAATACCGGATCACAGTTTCATTAAAAAATTATCATGATGCTGTTTCCAGAATAAACACTTCAGATCAGCGGGATGAAACGTTAAACATGACCTGGGCATTAGAGTCATCCGTAGAATTTGTTGAAGTTTTTAATCAAAAAATGATTAAAACAAAAGTCATTAGTTTTGATTTGAATCAATCATCAATTAAACTGGATGCCGCCATTGAACTGAATAGGGTGATTGGTATTTTGATGAAGTATCCAAATCTTAAAATTGAAATAAAATCGCATACAGACAGCAGGGCCCCATCTGATTATAATATGAAACTCTCTAACGAAAGGGCAAAAACAGTGATAGATTATATTGTTTCAAATGGGATAGATTCAGGCAGGGTTTCTGGCAGGGGATATGGAGAAACCCAATTACTGAACAATTGTTCTAAAGGTGTTAAATGCAGTGAAGCAGAACACCAGATAAACAGAAGAACGGAGTTTATTATTATAGACGAATAATGATGATAAAACCGGCAATTACATTTGATGATTTTAACAAAACGGACATTAGAATAGGAACTATTATTGAGGTGAATGATTTTCCGAAAGCAAAAAGACCGGCTTATCAGCTGGTCATTGATTTTGGCGATTTGGGCACTAAAAAATCGAGTGCGAAAATAACACAGTTATATGACAAAGAAGACTTACTGAATAAACAGGTGTTGGCCATCGTCAATTTTAAAAAAAAGCAAATCGCCAACTTTGTAAGCGAATGTTTACTATTGGGTGTGGAAAATGATAAAAAGGAAATTGTGCTTTTGCAAGCGTCAAATCCAGCTGTTAAAAAAGGAGCGCAAGTGAAGTAATTGTATTATTTTTTGAAAATAGAGGCCATTAAAAAATGGAGTCTGTGACACAAAATTTCCGTGCTGATAAATTTTACGTCATAAACAATTTATGCTTTTTCAGCATCCTTATCTTTAGCATACCCAAACAATTTATGTGTTTTTATGATTCCCGGAATTCTTTCCGGAAGCATTTTTTCCCAACCTTCTGATCCGTTTGAAATCATCTGTAAAACTTGTTTGGCGTAGATTTCTAAAATATTGGGGTCGTAATTTTTTAAATCGATCACTTTTCCATTGTAAATGAAGAATTTGTACAATTCTTTCATGCGCGGATGTACTTTAAGATTTTGACTGGTAATAATTTCTCCGGTTTCCAGGTCTTTCATGGGGTACAAATACACCCTTAAATTTTTATAAAACAGTTTGCCAAAAGCTTCTAAAATACCTCCGCTTAAGTGTCTGTAATATTTTTCGTTAAAGATTTGCACAAAATTAGAAACTCCCATGGCCAGGCCAATCCGTTTTTTTGTGTATTCTGAAAAATATTCAACGAGTTTATAATACTCCTGAAAATTGGTGATCATGACATTTTGACCTAATTCACATAATAATTCTGTACGGTCAAGAAAATCTCTTTCGTCAATTTCGCCTTCTGAAATTAAATTAGACAAAGTGATTTCAAATATGACCTTTGTGTTTTCAGGATCAACTTTTTCCTCATTTCTGAAAATTTGTGCTGCACATGTGTAAATGTCAAAATTCACATTGGTAACAGGTCTGAAACTACCTCTCAGAGCCAAAATATTGGCTTTATAGAGTTGTTCCGCAGGCAATAGATTATTTCCGTCAGGACCAAACATAACGGCATTGGTCATCCCGTTTTTTACCAATAACAAACTCATTAAACGATTGTCTACATCCAAAAAGCGAGGTCCGGAGAAATTAATCATATCAATTTCCAACTGAAATTCATCTAAATTATCATACAGCGATTTTAGGAGTTCTCTTGGATTGTCATTTAAATAATAAGCGCCATAAATAAGGTTTACGCCCAGTGCTCCAAGCGTTTTTTGTTGCGATTTAGCATCAATTTCTTTAAATCGGATATGTAAAATTATTTCATTATAAGGTTCTGAAGGATCAAGTTGAAATTTAAGTCCTACCCAGCCATGTCCTTTAAATTTCTTTGCAAAATCTATGGTTGTCACCGTATTTGCAAAGGAGAAAAACATTTTTTCAGGGTAATGTTCTCTAATCAATCGATCTTCAATGAGCTTAATTTCGTATCCGAGCATTTTTTTTAGTCGGACTTCCGTAACATATCTATTGTCATCCTCAACGCCATATATAGCATCAGAAAAATCTTTATCATAAGCACTCATGGCTTTTGCAATAGTTCCGGAGGCGCCACCGGCCCTAAAAAAATTACGAACAGTTTCCTGTCCGGCCCCAATTTCTGCAAAGGTTCCATAAATCCACTTGTTTAAGTTTATTTTTAAAGCTTTTAATTCTATGGAAGGCACGGTAGAGATGCTAATGTCACCTTTTAATTTTAAAGTCATTTTGATCTTTTTAGGATTGCAAATTTACAAAAAATATAACGGCGGGCCTGCAAGAAAAAATAATCGCAAAAAAAATCGGGAACACATTCAAATAAATGTGTCCCCGATTTAAAATATATACTGAAATGTAAATTACATATTTTTAAGCTCGCTAACCAATTCGGTTAATGCAGCTTTTGCATCACCAAATAACATAGAAGTTTTTTGGTTAAAGAACAATTCATTTTCAATACCCGCATATCCCGGGTTCATACTACGTTTGTTTACGATAATATGTTTGGAGTTTTCAACGTCTAAAATAGGCATTCCGTAAATGGGACTTGAAGGATCATTATGGGCTGCAGGATTCACAACATCATTGGCGCCAACAACCAAAACCACATCAGTATTAGGGAATTGAGGATTTATATCATCCATTTCTATTAACTTATCATAAGAAACATTGGCCTCCGCCAATAATACATTCATATGTCCTGGCATACGTCCGGCAACAGGATGAATGGCATATTTTACATGAACACCTTTTTTGGTCAGGAGTTCTTCAAGTTCGTGAATGACGTGCTGTGCCTGGGCAACAGCCAGGCCATAACCCGGAACAATCACCACATTGGTTGAATAATTCATCATGACGGCCGCATCACTGGCACTTGTTTTTTTGATGGTTCCGCCACTTTTTCCAACACTGGCCAATGCAGCATCGCCACCGCCTCCAAAAGCGCCAAATACAACACTTCCCAGTGATCGATTCATTGCTTTACACATGGCGAATGTCAAGATTAATCCGGCTGAACCTACCAAAATACCACCTACCAACATCACCATATTTCCATATAAAATCCCTGTAATTGCCGCAGCAATACCCGTTAAGGAGTTTAAAAGGGAAATAACAACAGGCATATCTGCACCGCCAATTGGAGCTACAAATAAATACCCATATATTAAGGAAGCAATCAGTAAAATATAGATCAATACCAGACTGTCAGTATTCATCATTACAATATAGGCTCCAAATGCAACAAGTGCTATAAAGAGTACGTTATTGATGAGATTGTAGTTTGGAAGTCGGAGATCTTTCATAGAGCCATTTAATTTTGCCCAGGCCACGATACTTCCGGTAAAGGTGATGCTTCCAATGATAATGGCTGCCAAAATAGTGGTGACCATGGATGATGAAGCTTTGTTTACATCATCTATACCCACATTTTTGCTGAACTCAATTAATCCGATTAAAAGTGCACTTCCACCTCCAAAACCATTAAATAAAGAGACCAGTTCCGGCATTTTTGTCATTTTAACTTTCATGGCCAAAAACCAGCCAATAATAGATCCCAATAGGATGGCTGCTATGATTAAAATATATATAATTAATGGAACTGTTTGAAATAAAGGCACCGTTTGGGCAATGCCATCTATGACAACAGTTTCTGTTTGTAAGAACAATGTTCCGATAATTGCCAGAACCATACCGGTTCCGGAAATTAAATTCCCTTTTTTTGCAGTTTCAGGATGCCCCAACATTTTTAAACCGATAACGAATGTTACGGTGGCAATCAGATAGATAATACTTAATGCTATACTCATTATTTTTTCTTTTTAAACATTTGTAACATTCTGTCAGTCACGGCAAAACCGCCAACCACGTTTATAATTCCCAGCACTACAGCAACAAACCCTAAAGCCAATGCCAAATAATTAGTTGGATCGGATTTGAGCATTACGATAATGGCCCCAACAATCACCACCCCGGAAAGTGCATTTGCACCCGACATTAATGGTGTGTGTAATACCGTTGGCACATTTTTGATCAATTCAACCCCAATAAATATGGCCAATATCAGGATATATAATAAGTCAAGATTATTGCTTATAAATTCTAATAATTCATTCATGATTTATGTATTTTTTAGTTTTTTCTAATGTTTCCTTCATGTACAATTAAAGTTCCGTCGGTAATTTCTTCTTCCAGTTCCCACTTAAATTGATTTTCATCTGTTAAATGCATCAGGAAGTTATACATGTTTTTGCCGTATAATTCGCTGGCATTCGTTGAAACGCTAACCGGAGCCATGGTAGATCCAATAATTTTTACGCCATATTTGATTACGGTTTTGTCCATTTCACTGATTTCACAGTTTCCGCCTTGTGCGGCAGCCAGGTCAATGATCACAGCGCCATTTTTCATTTGTTTTACTTGCTCTTCCGTAATTAATACGGGTGCTTTACGTCCCGGAACCATTGCGGTGGTAATTACCAGATCGGCCTCAAATAAAGATTTATTAACAGCTTCTTTTTGTCGGAGTGCATAGTCTTCGGAAGCTTCTTTGGCGTAACCGCCTTCAGATTCTTCACCGGTATTGTCCACAGAAATAAATTTTGCGCCCAATGACTCCGCCTGTTCTTTGGTTTCTGTTCTGATGTCCGTAGCCATTACAACAGCGCCCAATCGTTTTGCGGTTGCGATGGCCTGTAAACCTGCAACGCCAATTCCATAAATTAAAACTTTTGAAGGGATAATTGTCCCTGCAGCAGTCATCATTAAAGGAAATATTCTGGTGATTTCGTTGGCACCGGTAATCACCGCTTTATAGCCGGCCAGATTGCTCTGCGAACTTAAAACATCCATATCCTGTGCTCTTGAAATACGCGGCATGGCATCCATAGAGAAGGCCGTTGCTCCCGTTGCAGCAATAGCTTCAACAAGTTTCGGATTTGATAAATAATACAACTGGCTCATTAAAACCTGACCTTTTTGAACCGATTTTAAATCCTCTTCAGTAAATGGATTGATTTTTACAAGAACGTCGGATTCCTTAAAAATACCCTCTCCTTTTTTAATGGAAGCGCCAACCGCTTCGTAGTCCGAATTTTTAAATGACGAAGCAATACCCGCATCTTCTTCAACCAAAACTTCAAACCCTTTTGCAACGAGCATTTTGGCAATATTGGGTGAAATCGCGACACGATTGTCTCCTTTTTGTGTTTCTTTTAAAACGCCTATTTTCATATATGTAAGGTTTTATTGTATAAAATTATATGGAATATTTAATTTGTTCATTTGAATAAATAATGGAAATCCTGTAAATAAAAGAAAAACAGCCAAAAAGCGAGTTTCAGATTTATGGAAGCCACCAGAAGAAAAAAGATGCTTAAAAACCACAAGGAACACGCCATAAAAATAATTTGGTGCCGATGGAAGTTTTATCATTTTTTCTGCCTTTTAAAGATAAGATGTAAAGGTACTGAAATATTCATTTATATAAATTAATTAAAAAAAACATTTTTAGTGAATTTGTGTTTTTTTTGAATTTATAGTGATAAATATGTCGATTATTTCTTTTTAATGACCCAAATAACGGTTCAAAATATCATTTTTAATAAAAAAGATAAAAAGACTATAATAACCTTTATATCCTGTTTTTTTTTTAACGATACTTGTGTTGAATGGATTTTAGGGTTGATTATGGAGTATGCAACTACTTAATTGTTAAATTTGCCACAGCGTATATAAGGGCAATGATTCGATTTTATCGGATATAAAATAAGACACAATGCATATTAAAATAACTTTTTTAGGAACAGGAACTTCACAGGGAATACCGGTCATCGGCAGCACACACCCGGTCTGCTTATCTGATGATAAGCGTGACAGGCGTTTGCGTGTTTCAATCTTGGTGGAATGGGATCATTTTGCCTATGTGGTGGATTGTGGTCCGGATTTCAGGCAGCAGATGTTGCGTGCAAATGTTACAAAAATTAATGGGGTTTTATTTACGCACATCCACTCGGATCATACAGCCGGATTGGACGATTTACGCCCTTTCAGTGCCAAACTCGGGGCTGTGCCGGTCTATGCAAAAGAGGATGTATTGTCCAATTTGGCCAGGCGATTTGATTATATTTTTAGTGATGAAAATAAATATATAGGAGCGCCAAGTGTTCTGCAAAATGAGGTTAAAAATGAACCTTTTATGATTGAAAATTTAAAAGTGATGCCTGTTGAAGTTTCTCATGGGAAACTGCAGATTTTCGGATTCAGGTTTCACAATATTGCTTATCTGACCGATGTTAAAGCCATTTCGGCAGAAGAAAAATTAAAACTGCAAAATTTAGACATTCTGATCATCAATGCACTCAGAATTCAGACACATCCCACGCATTTAAATTTAGAAGAAGCGATTGCGCTGAGTCAGGAATTAAAACCAAAAAAAACCTATTTAACGCATATCAGCGCTCGGTTGGGATTTCATGCAGAAGTGGAAAAAATGCTTCCCGAAAATGTGTTTTTGGCCTATGATGAGTTGGTGGTGGAAGCTTAACCATCTTGAATGAATAATGAATAATTAAAAAGGAATAATTATTAGGCAATAGGCAAAAAATTAAGAAAATCCTTAATTACACGATTCAACAGTTTAACGCTTAAACAATTCACTATAATTTATAATAAAAAGCGGCTTCCATTTTACTGAAAACCGCTATTTCTTATAAATCGTTAAAATTATTTATTTTAGGATGGATTCAATTTCATCAAGATTTTCGGATGAAAATGCCAAATGATCCAATGCTTTTAAGCTGTCCAGTAACTGTTCGCTTTTGCTTGCACCAACCAAAACAGAGGTGATTCGGTTGTCTTTCAACAACCAGGAAATAGCCATTTGCGCCATACTTTGTCCTCTTGATAGGGCAATTTCATTTAACCGCTTCACTTTTGAAATCAGCTCTTTATCAATTTGTTCGGTTTTTAAATAACGTCCGTCTTTTACCGCTCTTGAATCTTCAGGAAAACCGTTTAAATATTTATCGGTTAAAATTCCTTGTTTTAATGGAGAAAATGCGATGGCGCCAACACCTTCATTTTCCAACACGTCCAAAAGTCCGTCCTCAACCCATCTTTCCATCATATTATATCTTGGCTGGTGTATCAGACAAGGCGTTCCCAGATCTTTTAAAATTTTGGTGGCTTTCAGGGTGTCTTCTGCGCTGTATTGTGAAATTCCAACATAAAGGGCTTTTCCCTGACGAACAATATGATCCAAAGCGCCCATAGTTTCCTCCAGTGGCGTTTCTGGATCTGGCCGGTGGTGGTAAAAAATATCGACATAATCAAGTCCCATTCTTTGCAAACTTTGGTCCAGGCTTGAAATCAAATATTTTCGGGAACCAAAATTCCCATAAGGTCCGGGCCACATATCCCAGCCGGCTTTTGAGGAAATAATCAATTCATCTCTGTATGGTTTAAAATCTTTTTTAAAAATTTTGCCAAAAGTGGATTCGGCAGCACCGTAGGGCGGACCGTAATTGTTGGCCAAATCAAAATGGGTAATTCCGTTGTCAAAAGCGCATTTTAACAAATTTCTGGAATTTTCAAAACTGTCCGTAAATCCGAAATTATGCCACAGGCCCAAAGAAATTTCAGGCAGCATCAAGCCGCTTTTTCCGCAGCGTCTGTAATTCATATTGTCATACCTTGTGTCTTTTGCCTGATAATTTTTTTTGTTGGAGGCGTCAAATAGTTTGCTCATTTCACTTTTTATATTTTAGTTAAAATTAATCAAATTTTTCATATTTTGAAATTCATGAAATTTCAATAGTTTTAAAATTTAAGGCTTGGTTCTTGAAGCTGTAAAGCTACTTTTAACATCGTTTTCATCCAATGCCGTTGGAGAATTCAGTGTAATACTGGCGCCGGGAGCCTATAAAATAAAACCTGACAACTCCGCACCAATTTTAAGTGCGGAGTTACAGGTTAAAGAAATGACAGTCAATCCAATTGGATTAACCCATATTGATTTGTTTTTTGACACGGGTATCCGCTAACGCTTTCTTTATTTTTAATGATTGCTCAAACGACCAATTTTAGAATCAAGGCTTGTTTTTAACTTGTCAATGGCACCATCAACAGCCTGTTCATGATTGTTTGCAATGTTTGTAACCGCAATTGGTTTCATTCCTTGCAGTCTGGCCTCAACCATACACCGTTTATCGTTGACTGCGTCTTTATGACCGTTTTCATCAGAAAGATGTACTTCCAATCTTGTGATATGGTCTCTAAACCTGCTTAATTCTTCCGTGATTTGGCTCTGTAATTGCGTCCTGAATTTTTCGTGTACCGTTAAGTTATTGTCTGAATTTATTTGAATTGTCATAAATTTAATGTGTTTTTATGATTATTTTTAATGAAAGTAGCAAGCTTGTCAATTTAATTGACACTGGATTTGCATATGCAATGATTATAATAATCAAAGATAAGGATAATCTAAGCGGCAAATGTTAAATAAGTTTTAAAATAAGTTACATAATTCACACATGTTGTGAAATAGAAAGCGGATTAAAACTTTTTTGTGAAGGGATTTTTTATTTTTTCAATTTAAGGAAACATAAAATGGCCTGATGAAAATGGCAGTCAATTGCTTAAAGCCATTTTTTCCGTTTAAAAAACATCAAAGTCAATGCTGATGATAAAAACATGAGCACGCCTGCAAAAGGATACCCGAGATTCCAGGCAAGTTCAGGCATAAATCTAAAATTCATTCCGTACATACTGGCAATTAATGTGGGAGGCATAAAAATGACAGTCACCACGGTAAATAATTTTATGATTCTGTTTTGTTCAATATTCACCACACCCAAAAACGTATTTTGCAAAAATTCAAGACGTTCAAAATTAAAACCTGAATGTTCTAACAAGGAGCTGACATCTTTGATCATGATTCGCATGGTTTCATAATCTTCTTTCGGGAAAATTTTACTTTTCAGCATCGATGACAGAATTCTTTGTTTTTCAACAATATTCTCACGAATCATGATGGTTGTTTCTTGCAATGCGGTAATTCTTAAGAGCAATTCTTTATCAAGATCCTTTTCTTTAATAAGTTCCTTGCTAATTAACGAGATTTTGTCTGTTATTGCTTCAATTAAATCGGCATCATAATCAATACGTGCATCTAAAATCAATAAATAGATATCATCTCCTTCAATAATGCGATTCAGTCTCAATTTTTTATAAATATCATCAAAAGTCCTGAATTGATATCCTCTTTGTGTAACCAATATTTTGTTTTTAATAATAAATGAAACAGGTTCATTGATAAAGTTTCCCCCTTCTGTTTTGATAAAGTTTAAATTGATGCCTATTTCATCTTCCGTTTCAATGTATTTAGAACTTGTTTCAATTTCCTCACTTTCCTGCTTTGTAAACAATTCTATACTGAATGTTTTTTCTATAAATTGTTTTTCTTTCTCGGTCGGGCTTATTAAGTCAATCCAAACGATGCCTTCTTTTACAAAATCACTTCCGCTTCCGCGACTAATTTTTTTGTCTTTAACTGAAAAGTAATTAATCATTTATTTTCCTGATTTAATAGAATATTCAATTCATTTTAATTTGTAAACCCTATAGTAAGAAGCCAAAAAGGAACTTCATTTTAACGATTTAACAGGTGAAATTGTGTTGTTTATATTTTCGCCAAATGTATCAATTAATTTTAAGGCTTCAATAAATAATTTAAGAGAATTATGTAGTATAAGACGGGCTTATTTGTAACAATCGTTTCTTGATGGCCGGTAACCCTGCAAAATAGCCCATAACAATAGAGGCACCCGCCAAGTCCGGAATAGCAAACCGGGTTTGGGAATGTTTTTATGGATTGGATTTGTTTGATTTTTAATTTCAAATCTGAATTTCGTGATTGCTCATTTTAGTCTGGGGTTTTGCAATGGTGAGAAAATAAACCAGAATGAACAATGTTGCCGTTGCCGTTGTTAAAAAGGCGGCTGTCGCTCCAAAATTAAACCAAATAAGTCCGGTCAATGAACTTGACAGCATGGTGCAAATGCTTTGCAAACCTGAAAATGTACCTATGGCTGTTGCCGTGTCTTTCTTGTCGCTGATGTTTGAAATCCACGCTTTTGCAATTCCTTCTGTTGCGGAAGCATAGATGCCGTAAAGAAAAAATAATCCGAAAAAGAAGTACAGATCAGTATTTACCGCCATCCCAAAATAGACTGCCGCAAAAAAGGCAAGCCCGATAATGAAAATCGTTTTGAGTCCCGCTTTATCAGCAAGGATGCCAACGGGAAAAGCAAACAAGGCATAAACCAGGTTGTAAAAAATATAGAGGCCAATCACCAAAGTGTCATCTATTCCGGCTTGCTTTGCTTTGAGGATCAGGAAAACATCTGAACTGTTGAAAAGTGTAAATATTAAAAGTCCGATGACCAGTTTCCGATAGGCTGGCGGACTCATTTTCCAATATTTTAAGAAGGAGAAAAAAGGCGTGGAAACCTTCGTTTTGTGTTCAATTACGCGTTTGTCTTTTAAATAAAACGAAGCCAAAACAGCCAATAGTCCGGGAATAAAGGCGATAAAAAATAGTGTCTTGTAATTTTCCGGATAGAAATACAAATAAAGCAAAGCAAATGCCGGCCCTAAAACGGCCCCAAAAGTATCCATCGAGCGGTGAAATCCAAAAACTTTTCCCTTTGTTTCGGGCCTTGCTTCATCAGAAAGAATGGCGTCTCTCGCACCTGTCCGAATTCCTTTTCCAAAACGGTCAATGGTTCGTGCAAAAAATATCCAAAGGGGAAAAATAAAAACGGCCATCATAGGCTTGGAAATGGCACTGAAAGCATACCCAATTTGCACAAAAGGAACGCGCTTTCTTGAATTGTCAGAAAGCTTGCCGAAATAACCTTTGCTCAATCCGGCTGTGGCTTCCGCAAAACCTTCAAGAACGCCGATGAGTACAATTGAAAAACCAATGGTTTTTAAGTAAATGGGCATAATGGGATACAGCATCTCGCTTGCCATATCGGTAAACAAACTCACGATTGATAAAATCCAGACGGTCTTTGTGATGTATTTCAAAATTTGCGTTTTTGAAGCAAGGTTTAAAGCCAGCGATATTTCAAATGTATCAATTAAATTTTACAGGTAAAAGCATACGTGAAAATCAATCAGCATGGTTCAAAAACAAATGAATAATCCGGGAAGAATTTGCAGAGAGGGCTGAAGCAGCCTTTAGGGCAGTGCAAAATTGAATAAGGATAATAAATTTGAAGATGATTTTAGACCTTGCAATGATGTGTCATGGCTTCGCCGGTTCGCAAAAGTTCGGGTTATATTTTCATAGCTGATGGTATCGTGTACCCCCTTATGCCCATTTCATATATGTATGATACAAATTATGCTTTATGGATCATTCAGGATATATCTGAAATGTATGATGCTAACGGGTTTTGTGAACAAAATCAGGTTCGCAAACCATCAATGTGTGAATAAAGTAACTTATTTAGATAATTGTGTAACACTTTACCCAATTGAAAAACCAACATTTGCGATATAGAATCTAAGTATGAAAAAATCACTTGCTTTATTAAATATTATTGTTATAGTCTTATTATTTTCCTGCAACCGCAATGAGAACTTGGACCCTAAAAAAGAGCCAATAAAAAGACAACAACCGAAATCTGTTTCTTATCAAATAGAGGATGCCGGGTTATGGTTGGCAACAAACATGAAGGATGCTAAAAAACTGCGTATTGCCACTTCAGTAAACAGAACCGACAAGGAAAATTTCGCGAAAATGGATACTGTAATTATGCCTGTTGATATGACTGGCGATATGGAATATTATCTTCCGTTTCCTTTGTCTGTTCCTTACCTGAAAGCTGTTGATAAGATCATTTATTTTTCTTATCCAACACAAACATTTGCCACCTATGAAAAAGGGGAATTGATTTACACCGGCCCGACAAATATGGGCAGAAAACAGGACCAAACACCAACCGGACTCTTTTATGCCAACTGGAAAGCTGAAAAAACAACCAGCACCGTCAATGATGAGTGGGAATTAAGATGGAACTTCAATGTTGCAAATACAGAGGGCATTGGCTGGCACCAGCACAGTTTACCCGGTTATCCTGCCTCCCACGCCTGTATGAGACTTCAGGAAAATGATGCCCGTTACCTTTATGACTGGGCAGATCAATGGGTATTGACCGATAATGACAGTGTTTTGGTTAAAGGCACCCCCGCAATTGTTTTTGGCAGTTATGATTTTGATGCACCTAAACCCTGGCAGCAATTAATTGGCAATCCGAAAGCATTGGATATTACGGAAGATGAAATGAAACAACAAACCAGCCCTTTTCTAAAAAGTATTTTAGCCGAGCAGGAAAACAGAAAAGCGAAAGGATAGGAGTGCTTTACTTTCCGCTGATTATGAATGAATTTTTTCCAATAGGAATGTCCTGAAGTAAAATTTCTGAGCCTCATATTTTTGAAAGCCCAAATTGCAATTCTTTTGGAGCGTCTTTAATTTTTCAGAATCTCCAAATGTTACAGCACCATTGATGTTTGATGTATACGCTAATTGTAATTCTTGGATTTGATTATCATTGTATTGTAACATAAATGATATCCCTCTTTACCTGAAACATGTATGTACAGTAGGAGTACTATATTTGAATAATAAGGTTTTTTTAGATAAAATACACATCGTATAATTTAATTCTTTTTTTTAATTGGGGTTTAAAAGTGAATTCACAAAATAGGATCCACCTAAATGCAATCAAACCCTAATTTAAATTTCTTGTAAACGTATCAATTAATGGGTATTTTCGCAATCGGTTGCTTAACCTGTTGAAATGTCGTAGAAATAAATATATTTTTATTATTTTTATAAAATTAGCAAAATCTTTAATCAATAAATCCATACCAAACTTATGAAAATTGTTGCAGGAAATATATTTAAGCTCCTTGTGATTTGTCTGACATTTATTTCTTGTGCAGAGAAACCAAAAGAAAATGAGACGGTTGTCGTAAATTCATTCGATAAAAAATTTGACACGCTGGCTTTTTACAATCCTTCTCTTTCTGTTAATGAAAGGGTAGAAGATTTAATTTCTCATTTAACGTTAGAAGAAAAAGTGGGTCAAATGATGAATAACACGCCTGCAATTGAACGTTTGGGGATTTTACCATACAATTATTGGAACGAAGCTTTACACGGAGTGGGACGTGCCGGAAATGCAACAATATTTCCGCAGGCAATAGGACTCGCAGCTACATTTGATAAGGATTTGGCTTTTAAAGTTTCTTCAGCAATTTCTGATGAGGCAAGAGCAATGCATAATGCGGCAAAATCAAAAGGATATAACTTACAATATGGTGGTCTTACATTTTGGACGCCAAATATCAATATTTTTAGAGATCCAAGATGGGGTAGAGGTCAGGAAACTTATGGAGAAGACCCTTATTTAACCTCAATTATTGGAACCTCTTTTGTGAAAGGACTTCAGGGAGATGATCCAAATTATTTAAAAACCGCTGCTTGTGCCAAACATTTTGCGGTGCATAGCGGTCCGGAGAAATTGCGACATGAGTTCAATGCAGAAGTTTCTTCAAAAGATTTATGGGAAACTTATTTACCCGCTTTTCAGGCATTGGTTGAAGATGCAAATGTAGAAGCTGTAATGTGTGCTTACAATAGTACAAATGGAGCTCCTTGTTGCGCAAATGAATATTTAATAGCTGACGTTTTACGTGGTCAATGGAATTTTAAAGGTCATGTGTTAACAGATTGCGGTGCTCTTAATGATTTTTTTACGCCAAAAGATCAGGGAGGTCATGGAGTTGTGGAAACCCAGGCCGAAGCTGCGGCATTGACGGTTAAAAGTGGTGTCAGTTTAAATTGTGGAGAAACTTATAGAGCATTGCCGGAGGCCATAGAAAAGGGCTTTATTACTGAAAATGAAATTGAGGTACAACTTGCCGTTTTATTAAAAACAAGATTTAAATTAGGGCTGTTTGACCCAACGGGAAGCAATCCTTTTGATGCTATTTCTATGGATGTTGTTGATAGTGAAAAACATAGAAGTTTAGCAAGGGAAGTTGCTCAAAAAGGAATTGTATTGTTAAAAAATAATGGAATTTTACCCCTTAGAAACGATCTTTCAAAATATTTTGTAACGGGTCCAAATGCTGCCGATGTTCAAGTTCTTTTAGGTAATTATTTTGGTGTTAATTCAAATTTGGTTACTGTTTTAGAGGGCTTAACAGGTGCTATTGACCCTGCAAGCCAACTTCAATATCAGATAGGGACTATGTTAACACAGCCAAATACAAACCCCATGGATTGGGCTAGTGGCAATGCAGGGAATAGTGATGTAACCATTGCTGTATTTGGAATTTCAGGATTAATGGAAGGTGAGGAAGGGGAGTCTATCGCATCAAACACCGCAGGTGATAGATTGGATTATAATTTGCCAAAACATCAAATTGACTATTTAAAAAAATTAAGAAAGAATGCAGGGGAAAAACCAATAGTTGCAATTGTAACTGGTGGAAGTCCAATGAATTTAGCAGAAGTGCATGAAATTGCTGATGCCGTTTTGCTTGTATGGTACCCGGGTGAAGAAGGGGGAAATGCTGTTGCAGATATTGTGTTTGGTAAAATTTCTCCTTCAGGGAGATTGCCAATTACTTTTCCAAAGTCTTTGGATCAGTTGCCGGCTTATGACGATTATTCCATGAAAGGCAGAACCTATAAATATATGAATGAAGATCCTATGTATCCTTTTGGATTTGGATTGAGTTACACCACTTTTTCTTATAATGATATAAAAGTATCATCAACTTCAATTTCAAAAACTGAAAATATCACATTACAGGTTAACGTAACAAATGATGGAAAGGTAAAATCTGATGAAGTTGTACAGGTTTATATTTCAGATTTAGAAGCATCAGTTTCAGTTCCCAGTTCGCAACTTATTAAAACAAAACGAATCACTTTAGAACCGGGAGCTTCTAAAAAAATAGTATTTGAGCTTTCACCAAAAGCTTTTGAAATGGTAAATAATGAAGGTACTCGTTTGATAGAATCGGGAGATTTTAAAATTCACATAGGAGGTTCAAGCCCTATGAAACGAAGTGTTGAACTTGGAGCACCCAAAATGGCAGAGGTCCTTGTAACAGTTAAATAATTAAAAAAGTAGTTTTCGTTTTTTTACTCCGTAAACTTGCAGCTAAAATATTGGGTTGATAACCCATTTCCTGTGCTGCTTTTTGAACTCTTATGATTGTTTTATCACTGATAGCTTTTGTGGTCTTTTAAAGCGCTGGAAATTGTAGCGCTGGAAAGATTTAATTTTTTGGCAATATCATAAATGCTTACGTCTTTATGGTCTTTCATAAATAAAACGGAGATGCTATTCTCAAATATACAGATTTTAAATAAATTTTATTCAGTATAATTTTTAATGACATCGCTTTTTTATTTACCAAATGATGCTGGCTGCGCAGAACAGTTCAAATAAAATGTCAAAAGATAATTGAGCATTAGTAATAAATCATAATAGGGATATTTCTAAATATCGGCAAATTGTAAATGCAATTAATGAATCTATCGCAAAAAACATTTTACATACTGTAGATACCTTGCCATCAGTCAATCGTATTTGTAAAACAAATAAATTAGCAAGAGATACTGTATTTAGGGTGTCTGCTATTTTAAAAGAGCAACGCGTAATTGAATCAGTTCCGTACAAAAGGGGTGTTAGGTTGCGAATGAAACGAGAAAAGTATTGCTTGTTTTTGATACTTTTAAGGCAAATAAAGAAGTTCTATAGCATTCATTTATAATGTATCTGATAATATAATGACGGATGTACAATTTCCCGGCACAAAATTTAGTTTTTTTTGTTGTTAAGGACTTTCACTGTTTGAGGTTGAATAAATCTAGGGAAGTAGTGCGGAAATTAACATTCTGTTATTTTTAGCGCTTCATGTTCTTAAATTTAACACCTTTTTTTTAAATTTATGAAATTTAAATGATACGTTTGCAGTTAAATTGACTACTCATTAGCCTCTGGTAAACTTGTTTTGAATAAATAAACTCGTAAATAAAATATTTAAAAAATGGGCATCCTTTAGGGTTTTAAATGTGGATGATATATGAAAAAAATTGATAAAATATTTTTAACAGTGGTTCTGTTAATAGCAATTACAGTACTCATCTGTTGGAAAATGGATTGGACGCAAGTAGCGCAAGTGTATAAAGTATACGTTCATATGTCTCCGGCAAGTGCCTTTATTTTTATGTTGAGCAGCAGTGCTTTATTGCTGTTTTCAATTAAAAAGAAGACAAGGCTAGTGAATTTTTTCATGCACTTCTTAGCATATTTAATGATATTCTTATCCGTTCTTTTTTTTAGTGATTTGTTTTTTCACAACGATGAATTTGAACTAATGTTTCTTCATAATATCTTACAATTGGGAAATACTCATAATGTAGTAATGTCTCAAATTACGGAAATTTCATTTCTTTTGCCCAGTACGGCATTGGTGTTCCTCAACAAAAGTAATCATACTTTTTTTAAAAACAGCATTGGTGTTATTGCCAGCCTCCTGTTTTTTTCTAGTGTTATTTTTTTAATTGGATATACAGAAAATGTCCCTGTTTTTTATGGCAGTGATGTCATCCCCATTTCTTTGCTTTCTACAATAAGTTTCTTCCTGTTAAGTATCGTACTGCTGTCTTTTATTGAATACCAATTTTGGCCATTTTCTTTACTCTTCAAATCGACAGTTCAAAGTAAATTAATACGCGTATTTGTACCAATAATTATAGCGTTTGTTTTAATAGATAATTATACAGAAGCACATCTTTTGTCAGGTAATGATGGTTCTTTAACTTCTTCCCTTATTTTAATAACACTTTTATTGGTTATTGTAATTATCATTAAGTTCGTTTCAAAAAATATAGGAAAAGATATAGAAAATGCTGAATCAAATTTAAAGCAGAGTGAACGGCGTTTTCAATTAGCTGCCAGAGCCACCAATGAGGTTATATGGGAGCGTGATTTGAAAACGAACAAAATGTGGCGCAGCGATAACTTTAAGACAATATTTGGCTGGGAAAATGACGAATTTGAAAAATCAGTGCAAGATGTTAAAAAAAGATTCCATCCGGATGATTTAGAGAGAGTTCCTAAAAACATGTCCGATTTTATTTCAGGCAAAAATGAAAAATGGGATGATGAATATCGTTTTTTAAAAAAAGACGGAACTTATGCGTGGGTATATGATCGGGCTTTTATATTAAAAAATAAAAAAGGAATTCCAATTAGAGTGATTGGTTCCATGGCTGATATTACCGAACGAAAAAAAGCAGAATTAAAAATAATAGAAAGTGAAGAACGGTTCAAATTAGCTGCCAAAGCCACCAATGAAGTTATTTGGGAGCGTAATTTAAAAACAAGCAAAATGTGGCGCAGCGATAATTTTAAGACAATATTTGGCTGGGAAAATGACGAATTTTCAAAATCTGATGAGGATATAGAAAAAAGAATTCATCCAGATGATGTGGAGAGATTTGCTCAAAAGATTTTTGATTTTATTTCAGGCAAAAATGAAAATTGGGAAGATGAATATCGTTTGTTAAAAAAAGACGGAACTTATGCATGGGTATATAATCGGGCTTATCTATTAAAAAATGAAAAAGGAATTCCAATTCGAATGATTGGTTCCATGACTGATCAAACAGCTAGAAAAGAAACTGAAATTGAGCTGTTAAAATTATCTACTGCAGTAAATCAAAGCCCCGTTTCTATCCTAATTACGGATGTTTCAGGTAAAATTGAGTACGTTAATCCAAAAGTTACTGAAATCACAGGTTACCACTCCAATGAATTAATAGGTGAGAATTCCAGCATTTTTGGTTCTGGAGAAAAACCAGCTATTGAATATCAGCAATTATGGGACAACATAACAACTGGCAAAGAATGGCAAGGTGAATTTCATAACAAAAAAAAGAATGGAGAACTCTTTTGGGAATATGCGACTATTTCTCCAATAATCGATTCAAAGGGTGTAATCACCGAGTTCCTGGCAGTAAAGGAAGATATAACAGCTAAAAAAAGAGCAGCTCAAGTTCAAAACATCATTCTGAATATTTCAAATGCTTCCCAAACAGAGATGGATTTAGAGGAACTTATGGAAGTAATCCAAAAAGAATTGGGGAGTGTTGTCGATACTAAAAACTTTTTTGTGGCTTTCTATAATGAAGTAAGTGATAGCTTTCATATACCCTATTATAAAGATTTAGGTGGCGATGATGTGGTGGATTTTCTTGCAAGTGAATCAATTTCCGGTCTTGTTATTAAAATAGGAAAATCACTATTGTTAGATGAGTCGGAAATGAATATATTGGAATTGGAAAAAACTGGAGTAGGGCCAAATTCGAAATCGTGGCTCGGCGTACCCCTTAAAATTAAAGGGAAAATAACAGGGGTTTTTGTTGTGCAAAGTTATGAAGATGTAAAAGCCTATTCAGAAAATGATAAAGAAATTTTAGAAATTATTTCGCAACAAATTAGTATTTCAATTGAACGAAAACGCTATGAAGATCAATTGTTAGAAGCCTTAGAGAATGCAAAAGAAAACGATCGTCTAAAATCTGCTTTTTTAGCGAATATGAATCATGAAATTAGAACGCCTATGAATGCTGTTTTAGGGTTTTCAGATTTGTTAATGAAAAAAGGTACAACAGAAGCCAATCAGGATAAATACCTCAAAATTATCAATGCGAGTAGCAATCGCATGATGAATATCATTTCTGATATTGTTGATGTATCTAAAATAGATGTTAATGAATTGATCTTAGACCCAGCTGTTTTTAATCTTAATAAACTGATAGAACAATTATACCATCAATTTTCAATTTCACCTAAAAATAATAACACGAGTATAACGGATTTCAAAGGGCTAAAAGATGATGATAGTTTTATCAAATGTGACGAAACACGTTTAGCACAGGTGCTTTCCAATCTGTTGGAAAATGCACTCAAATTTACCCATAACGGAACGGTAGAATTTGGCTATACATTAGACGAAAATAAACTTCATTTTTATGTAAAAGATTCTGGAGTAGGTATCAATGCCAAAGACCATCAGCATATTTTTGAGCGTTTCGGTCAGTCTGATAATGAAATTTCAAAGGTAAAAGAAGGCACAGGTCTAGGTTTAGCGATCTGCAAAAGTATTGTCGAATTATTTGGAGGTGAAATTTGGGTTGAATCGGAACCTTCTAAAGGAGCTGCTTTTTATTTTACCATTCCAAATTGTATAGCAAGCCACAAAGAGAAAAGCAATGATGAAAAACCAAGCGACAATGCTGTAATAAATACGACCAAAAATATTCTGATTGCAGAGGATGAAGAAACCAATTTTTGGTTTGTAGAAGCCGCTTTAGGCGGTCATCCCTTCAACCTTATTCATGTAGAAAATGGCAAAGAAGCGGTTGAAACAATGCAAACCAATAAGAGCATAGACTTAATCCTCATGGATTTTAACATGCCGGTTATGAATGGGATAGATGCTACAATAGAAATCAGAAAAACCAATACGACGATTCCAATTATAGCGCTAACAGCTTATGCAATGATGGCTGATAAAGAAAAGGCACTTGCAATTGGCTGTACTGATTATCTTTCAAAACCCGTTTCAAAAGCCCTGTTGTTAGATACAATTAATAAATATATTCATACAATAGGACGCAACTAAAATACCAAAAGTCCACAGAATTGTTTTTTCTCATCTTATTAAGTATCCGCTTTTTTTAATATATAATATAAAATAATGGAATAAAATAGATGCGAATACTTATAATTTATTGTTGAAAATTAAAAATTAATTAACTCTTTTATCTTAATTTCGGGGAATGAAATACTTAAAAGTTATATTTCTCTTTTTTTTAATTTTTAGTCTTTTGCAAATTACCTCTTGTGACCATAAGGAGGGCATAGAAACTTCTGAAAATGCTTCATTGGATTCTGTCAGTAGTTACATGCAAAGCATGACAGACACCTCTTTTGGGGACTCCATAGCTTTAAAGTATGCGAATAAAGCCTTGAAAATTGCAAAAAAAACAAGTCCTGATTCAAAAAGTATTGAAGAAATACTTGGCTATAAAGTTCATTTATTAGGCAATTTAAAACAGCTTGACGCTGCCATAAATAGCAGCAAAGAATTATTGCAATTATCCCTGAAAAATAATGATTCTGTCGCTATGGGAAGTAATTATTCAGCCTTGGCCTATTATTATAGCCAAAACTACCAAAAAGACAGTGCATTTATTACCTACAAACTATCCAAAGAAATTCATCTCAAACTTGGTGATCGTGCAAAAATTGGTGAAAACCTGGCACAAATGGCCATCATACAATCTGATCTTGGTGATTTTATCGGAAGCGATAATACTGCAATCCAGGCATTGAAATACCTTGATAAAAATAATGTAATATATCTAATTGGCATTTATAATTGCATCGCTATTTCAGCAAAAAAACAAAAAGACTATAAAGAAGCCATCTATTGGTATGATAAGGCAATTGAAATTTCAACAATAGATAGGCAGAAAGCAATACTAAACAGTAATAAAGCTGTTAATTACCGGCATTTAAAAGAATATGATAAATCAATTACCATCCTAAAAGGGTTGTTAAAGGACACTTCATTAAACAATGATGCAAAAGCTAAAACGCGGGTAATAGACAATCTTGCATTTACCAGATGGTTGGCCAACAAAGATGCAGAAGTGCTCTCAGATTTACTGAAAGCTTTGTCTATTCGAATAAATGAAAATGATTTATTGGGACTCATTGCGAGCTATGCCCATCTTTCAGATTATTACAAACTAAAAAGGCCTAAGAGAGCACTTGAATATGCGAATAAAATGTACAAGCAAGCAATTAATCTAAATAGCCCACAAGATCAATTGGAGGCGATGCAAAAACTCATGGAGCTGGAAACGCCCCAAAAAGCAAAAGAATATTACCATAGCTATGTTAAAATAAGTGACAGTATTAACAATGCAGGAAAAAACACCTTAAATAAATTTGAAAAACTGAAGTATGACAGCGATAAAAACCGTGAAGAGAATTTACAATTAAAAATCAGCACTTCCGCAAAAGAACTGGAACTGGAAAAAGAAAAAACGAAAAATATAATCACCTATTCGGCTGGAGGGTCGTTTTTTTTAGTGTTGTTAATTTTTATGTATAACCGAAAACAAAAACACAAGATAGAAAAAAGAACAGAAGTTTATAAAACAGAAAAACGTATCGCAAAAAAAATTCACGATGAAGTAGCAAACAATGTGGTGAACATCATGAATAAGGTTCAATATACAGAAAATCCTAAAAATGAACTGTTAGATGATTTGGAAAAGGTGTATTTACTGACGCGAAATATTTCTCATGAAAACAATGCGATTGAAACGGGAGAAAAATTTGAATATTTTTTAAAAACGATGTTAACCAGTTTCAACAATACCCAAAATACCATTATCCTTAAAGACATTCACAATGCAGCATTGGCTGAAATGGCCAAAGAAAAACAAATAGAGGTCTATAGAATTCTGCAGGAATTAATGGTAAATATGCGCAAACACAGTGAAGCTTCATTGGTGGCCATCACTTTTCAAAATGTTAAAAATCAATATGCCATCAATTATTCCGACAATGGTGTAGGATTAAATTTAGAAGAACTTACTTTCAAAAATGGGCTTGCAAATGTGGAAACCCGTATAAAATCATTAAATGGAACTGTTACCTTTGATACGGCACTAAAGCATGGCTTTAAAGCATTTATGAGTTTTAAAAATTAAAAATTATGTTCAGGAAAGTATTGATAGCAGAAGATATGGACTTTATTAACAGCGGAATAAAGGCCGAACTTACCAAACTGGGTATTGGGCAAATTGATGATGTACAATATTGTGATGAAGCACTGTTAAAACTAAAAAGAGCGCATTTAGATAACAATCCTTACGATTTATTAATTAGCGATTTGTCATTTGATAAAGGGGGCACAGCGCAAAAAATCAATTCAGGTGATGAACTGGTAAAAGCCGTCAGAAAAGAGTTCCCCGATTTAAAAATTGTCGTATTCTCTGTTGAAGATAAAACCTATAGAATTCAGACCTTATATCATGAGTATAAAATCAACGCCTATGTTTGGAAAAGCAGAGATGGATTGCGGGAACTAAAGAAAGCCTTGCAAAAAATATACAATTCCGAAAGTTTTTATATCTCTCCACATTGTGCCAATGCCATTTCTAAAAGTGAAGCTATTGAAATAGTTGACTATGATATTTTTCTTATAAAATGTCTTTCTGACGGATACTCACAAGAGGAGATTAGTGACAAATTAAAGGAAAAAAAATGGTCACCAACAAGTGTCAGTTCCATTGAAAAAAAAATAAAATTTTTAAGAGAGTATTTCAACGCCAGCAACCCAACACATTTGGTGTCCATTGCCAAGGATTTAGGACTTGTGTAGAAAAAACGCAACTTTATGGAAACCCGTAAGGTTTAGTCCTTTTATCGAGGTAATTTTGAGGAATCAATCTTTACACATAAAATTAAAACATGGTGTCAGTTTGAGGATTTAAATTGGAGAATTGCTAAAATCAAAAAGATCATAACAAATCCTCATGTAACAAATGAAGATTATTCCTCAATGCTAATACATTTATAAACCCTTATGGAAACCCATAAGGGTTTATTGCATGAGAACTTTTCTAAATACAAGGTCCGGAATGTAGAAATTGTATTGATCTTTTTCATTAATTATGAATATATTGTGATAAATAAATAAGATTAATGATCATTTATGAGCGTTTACTTAAAATAAAGCGACTACAAGAAAATGAGAGGTCCAGGCTTTATGGAGCGTTCTATATTTGAGTTCGAAACAAAAGATGAAAAATAGGACAGGTTTATAAATTACCTGTTTTTTTAAAAGAAAGGAAGTGTTTTGGTATTAAACGGTATATTAGCTCACTGCTAAAAACATGGAACAAAAGATACTTATTACGGAAATCCGTAAGATTGCTCGTTCTTAAAATCGCACCTTTGAGGTATCAAATGTTGCATAAGGTTATCGATTGTGTTTAAAAAAAAACGGATAAAAGATGGAGAATTGGTATGTGTTATACACAAAACCAAGGTATGAGAAAAAAGTCACAGCCAGGTTAACAGAACTTGGCATGGAAGCCTATTGTCCTATGTTGACCTCGAAGCACCAATGGTCCGACAGGAAAAAAGTAATTTCAACGCCATTAATTTCTTCAGTGATATTTATTCACTCAAATGAAAATGACAGAGGCAATGTATTTCAGGTGCACGGAGCCGTGCGTTACCTGTTTTGGTTGGGCGCGCCGGCAATTGTGAAAAATGCTGAAATTGAAAAAATGCAATTATGGTTGCAAGGTGAAATTATGGATGCAAAAGTGGAAAAATTACAACCAGGAGATACATACAATGTTAAAGAAGGATACTTTAAAGGGAAAGAAGGAATTGTGCAGGAGGTTAATAAAAATAGATTGCAATTGGTATTGGTTGAGTTAGGAATGAAAATTACCATCACAAAAGAATAGGTAAATTCTTAATAAGCCATTAAAATGATGAATGTTCCTGGAAATAGTGAATACACTATAAATTGGCTAATATTCAGGCTTTTTATGACCTTTTATTATTTAATTGGCTATCGCAAAAAATACGAGATTTCCCAAAAATTTGTAGGGCTGTTTAAATAGTTTTTTTTGATTGCTGTTTATATGTTGAAATCGAACAGAAATAAGTCCTGAATGTGACTCTTGTTGGCGTAGCCATGCAAAAAAATGCTCATTTTCCTTTTTTACGACGATTCATCAAAGCGTAACAATTATTTTTTGAGTTTGTTGTGAACCTCATGATAAAATCAGAATAGATCAATTACAGCATGGATAAGTTAGCCAAAATTTGATTTATAGCTGATTAAACAGGAAACCTAAAATTTTAAAAAATTACCTCATTGCAGGAAAAAATAATGAATAAAGGAGCTGGTAAATACCACATCCGGTTAGATGACATGATGGATGGAATCCTTATAGGATCCCATGAAGGATTTATTATTGATGCAAACAATGTTTTTTGCGTGATGAGTGGTAGAAGCAGGGAATCTCTTATCGGAAATCATATAAGCAATCTCATGTTTACTGAGGAAAGTATTGATCAAACGCCTTTTCGTTTTGATTTACTGCAAACGGGTGAAATTGTAATGAATGAAAGAGAAATGATCTGTGAAAATGGCACTGTTATTTCCATTGAAATGAGAACCAAAATGATGCCGGATGGGACATATCAATCTTTTTATCGGGATGTTTATGAACTAAAAACGAAGGAAATTAAATTACAGGAACAGGTAAATGAGTTAATAAACTTAAATTCAGATAAAAACAAATTTATTGCTGTACTGGCGCACGACTTGATAAACCCCTTTAATGCAATACTTGGTTTGCTGGATGTCGTGTCAAGTAATATGCGCACCTATGATATTGATACGCTTGAAAAATATATACATATTGTACAAAAATCTTCTAAAAACACATACAACTTATTGCAGGATACCTTGAGTTGGTCCGAAGTGGAATCAAACAGATTTAAGGTTGAACCACAAAATTTAATATTTTCAACAATTTGTGATGAGGTCATTGGAAAATCAAAACATGCTGCTATTTCTAAAAATATTTCAATCGAATGTATGATTGCAAAAGAGCTTCTTGTTTTTGCTGATCGTAAGATGTTAAAAATAGTATTGCGCAATTTGATTTCAAATGCCATAAAATTCACCAATAACGGTGGTGCAATTAAAATATCTGCCAATCAAATGAATTCAGATGTGATTGTTACAGTTTCCGACAATGGAGTAGGAGTGGCACCAGAGATATTACACCAGCTTTTTGATATTACTAAAAAAATCACGACAGCAGGAACAGAAAATGAAAAAGGAACAGGGCTGGGTTTAATCCTTTGCAAAGAATTTGTTGAAAAACAAAAAGGAAAAATATGGGTAGAAAGCGAAGTGGGCAATGGCAGTGATTTTAAATTTTCATTACCAAACTAAAACTTCATTTTCTGGCAAGGCTATTTTCAAAAGGGATTTACAATCGTAGCAACCATACACTAAAAAAAATGTTTAACTATTAAAATGCTATTATGAAAGTATTAAAAATCACGATGATAATTTTATTCATAGTTGTCTTAGTTTTCTCATCATTTGCAATGATGGGAATGGTGATGATGCATTAAAAAAACAGAAATGTTGGACGTATTTATGAATTTCACTATAAAAATTAAAATCGAAATATGTTTACCAATATTTAAAAACCCAATAAACACCACAATTTGTGAACTCCATTTCATCAACCGTTAAAATTCAATAAATCAATAGCCCGCTTTTTTAATTGGGAGTTTTTTTTTGTTGAATAATGAGATAAAATCATAACAATGAGATCAGCTATTTTCAAATTGGTTTGAATTCAAATAAAAAAATATAAAAATGTCGGTTTCAAAATTAGTATTTGAAGAAGAAACATATAAAGTGATTGGGGCCTGCATAAAGGTTCATAAGAACCTCGGCAATGGATTTTCGGAAGAAGTATATCACGAAGCATTGGTGAAAGAGCTATTGAAAGCTGAAATTCCATTTGAACAGGAGAAAAATTTGCCTATTTATTATGAAGGAAGCCAATTGAATAAATACTATGTGGCAGATTTTGTATGTTTTGATAAAATTATCATAGAAATTAAGTCTATCAGCTTTCTCGATACAAACATAAAACAACAAGCCCTTAATTATTTAAAATCTACCAATCTTGAAGTTGGATTATTGATTAATTTTGGTGAAATTAGCCTCACGTGGAAACGTTTCATTCATACACCCCTCAATTAATCTGTGATTATCCGTGTAATAATTTTAAATCCGTGAAATTAACTAAGAATGACCATTATTTCAAAAGCAGACATCGCCTGTACTAAAGGGCTGGTGGGTGCGCATCTTTGGAGTGCAGCGAAAACATACGGTTTAACACCAAGCGAAAAACCGACGCCAGATGTACTTGGAAATGCTGCATGGTTCCAGGCCGGTAGTGAAAAAGAATGCTTTTTTTTACTGGAAAATCTTCAATACTATTGTAAAGTACAGGAATTTTATGTCAAGTCTGCAGAAAAAGCTGCGCTTTACAAGCAATTAGCACAACACGTTTTTAAAGAAAGTTGTTCATTGACGGGTAATTTACCGGACAATGAGGGCTTTGCCATTGGAAAATAGTACAGGCATATGATGATTAAAAAATTTAACATTCAAAATTACAATTAAAAAAACCGCCATAGGATTTGGAGGCGAGCGTCAAATGTTTGAAGAGGACAGAGCGTTAAAAAAATGTTCAGTGAACATTTTTAGCGAAAGGGCCAGCTGGCGCGTTGGCAAAAAGCTTGTCATTTCTTTTAGGATTCAAAAACCAATTTGACCGGCGAAAATCCAAGGCTTGACTTTTTTGGCTTGGTTTATCCTGAGCGCAGCCGAAGGGTTTTTGTGTCAAGACAACTGTGAAGCACATCACGAATACCAAAACCAATAAAAAATGGGTGAGTAAAAATGAACAAACATGAAAAAAATGTAAAACCAGCAACCAAGAACTAGTTTACTGTGTCAGTTTTAAGTAAATAATTTAACATTCAAAATTCAATATTCAAAATTACAATTAAAAAAAACCGCCATAGGATTTGGAGGCGAGCGTCAAATGTTTGAAGAATCCGTAAAAAGAAATGCTGTTTGAGCGAAGCGAGTTCATTTCTTTTAGGATTCAAAACCAATTTGACCGGCGAAAATCCAAGGCTTGACTTTTTTGGTTCGTTTTTGTGTCAAGACAAAAATGAACAAACATGAAAAAAATGTAAAACCAACAACCAAGAACTAGTTTTTAGTAAATAATTTAAAATTCAACATTCAACATCCAAAATTCATTGCGACAGCAAGACCAACAACAAAAAACGAACAACAAAATAACATGAACATAGCAGTAATAGGCACAGGATACGTCGGATTGGTTTCAGGAACTTGTTTCTCGGAAATGGGAAATAAAGTAACCTGCGTAGACATCGACACCACTAAAATAGACAACCTGAATAAAGGAATCATCCCTATTTACGAACCTGGCCTGGAACCTATGGTGTTGAAAAATGTGGAGAATGAAAACCTGTTTTTCACCACAGATATAGCCACCACCATTCAAAATGCCGAAATCGTATTTATCGCCGTAGGCACCCCTATGGGCGATGATGGTTCTGCCGACCTTCAATATGTGCTGGCAGTGGCAAAATCTATCGGGGAAACCATGCAAAAACGTTTGGTGGTGGTCGACAAGTCTACCGTGCCTATCGGTACGGCCGACAAGGTAGAAGCAGCCATTCAAACAGCATTGGACAAAAGAAAGGTCACTATTGAATTTGAGGTGGTTTCAAATCCTGAATTTCTAAAAGAAGGCGCTGCCATTGTTGATTTTATGAAACCCGACAGGGTGGTTATCGGATCAGACAGTGATTACGCCATAGAAAAAATGAAACAGTTGTACGCGCCCTTTTCGATGTCGCACGAACGTTTTATCGTGATGGACGTCCGTTCGGCAGAAATGACCAAATACGCCGCAAACGCGATGTTGGCGACCAAGATTTCCTTTATGAATGAAATCGCCAATATCTGCGAAAAAGTAGGTGCCGACGCCAATCATGTGCGCATTGGCATTGGTTCCGACAGCAGAATAGGCTATGGCTTTATTTATCCCGGCTGCGGTTATGGAGGTTCTTGTTTTCCAAAAGATGTAAAAGCGTTGATGAAAATTGCTCAGGAATATGAGTACCATCCAAAATTAATCACCTCGGTGGAAGAAGTGAACGATGCCCAAAAATTGGTGATTGCCCATAAAATAGTGAAACGTTTCGGGGAAGATTTAAAAGGAAAAACGTTTGGTATTTGGGGATTGGCTTTCAAGCCGGGAACCGATGATATGCGAGAAGCCCCTGCTATTTATGTGATCAAAGAATTGGTGAAAAGAGGCGCTAAAATTCAGGCATTCGACCCAAAGGCAATGGAAGAGGCAAAAGACTTCTATTTAAAAGATGTGGAAAACATCACTTATGTAACTTCAAAGTATGAAGCCTTAAAAAATGCGGATGCCATGGTATTGCTGACCGAGTGGAAAGAATTCCGTTCCCCCGATTTTGAGGAAATAAACGCACTGTTAAAATCCCCTGTCATTTTTGACGGCCGCAACCAGTACAATGTTTTTAACCTGGAAGAAAAAGGATTTGAGTATTATCAAATAGGAAAATAGCCCCCTAACCCCCAAAGGGGGGACAGAGCGTAAAGAAAACAGTCAGTGGCTGTTTTTAGCGATAGGGCCAGCCGGCGCGTTGGCAGTTAAGAAAATGTCCAGTGGCTGTTTTTAGCGATAGGGCCAGCCGGCGTGTTGGGAGAGGCGAAGCCGAAGAAAGCCGCCGCGGCAACCTGTCGAGAACTAACGAAATCATCTAAGCAAACTGCCCCGAACTAAGACTAAGTTAAACGAGTAACATATTGCCATACCGAAATAAATTCGGCATTTGATTTAGAAGCACATTATTCCAAAATCATAAAATAGATACAAACTATATACAAAACAATTACAAAACATAAACAAAATGGTAACAAAAAAGCAACAAGATATCACTGCATATTCTTATGAAATCAGGGCCCTCTCGTGTTTGTTATTAACAATTTTTAAAAGTGGCATGATAAAATTTTCCGCGAGATATCTTAGATAACTAAAATGTAATATCTATATTTACGCTATAGATAAAACGATTGGCGGGAACTGATCGGGCTTTTCTTGAAAAATACAACTCAATAATCAGGGGTCCTAACCACAATTATTGGGTTTTTTTATGCATTTTAGTCAGATTTTAACGGAATTCCACTGCTATTTTCACTCTTTTTTATGTTTTTTGGAATATTTTCAACCCTTTTTTCTGCAATTTTTAGGTTTTTAGGCGGCAATAACTGCCATTCTTAACAGGAATAATGCTTTTTTAGTGAATTTTTGATGCGAAAAAAATGATACCTATAAATTTTTTATTTATTAAACAGTTGCAGCGGAAGATACGCATAGTGTTGAAGCATTATAGGTATAAATAAGTTGATTTATTAAATAGATTTGCGGCTTTATACTAATAAATATTTCGTTAATAAGCATAAAAAAGCCCAAGCTGCGGGAACAGCTCGGGCTTTTCTTGAAAAATCCAACTCAATAATTCGGGGTCCTAACCTGCAATTATTTTGAATTTCACAATTTCCAGCATATCTCTCAGTTTAGCGCCTGGCCTAAAATTCAGGTGCGCTTTTTTAACTGAGTTTCCGCTTACACTATCAGCCAATAACTCTCCATTGGAACTAACACCTACCTGGAAATTTCCCAAACCGCCAAGCTGAACCACTTTTCCTTGTTTAAGCTCGTCCATAATGTTATGCTCTAAAGCACGAAGCACTGCGTAACAATCCGATTCCCGAACAGTACACTGGTTAGACACTAGATATGCCAATCTTTCAAAGTCTATCACTCCCTGAGAAATAGCTTTAGCATAAAATTTGTTCTCCGCGTTTACGTCCTGCGGATTTAGACGTGCCATCGCTTTGATTGCTATCATAATTAATTTGGGGACTTCATTAGAGAAATCCCAGGGGTAAATTTACAACTTATATAAACTTAAATAATGTTAAATTTTAATTACTTAATAACATTTTATTGTTAAAAAGTTATTGTTTTGTGAATAAAAAATAATTTATTTTACAGATATGATAAATAATAATTAAGTATTTTTGCAAAGGCTAAGGAATGACAATTAATAGTTAACAATGAATAATTAAAAACCTTTCTGCTGCCTACAAGTTTGTCGTCGCCTGAAATACGTTGACCATAAAAAAGGTTAACAATGCAAAGAAATGGATTTTTTGATGAAGAACAACGAATTAAAAGCAATCGTTACTTCAGTGTAGATTTTAAAAAGAAACGGATAC
>Ga0314774_1000159_pt1 | contig 58973 bp, 75 predicted proteins | sample MetaGCBIA2018_FD_204515 | JGI IMG/M metagenome (GOLD analysis project Ga0314774, IMG submission 204515) | Cryopeg brine microbial communities from Beaufort Sea near Barrow, Alaska, United States - CBIA 2018 | ecosystem: Environmental > Aquatic > Marine > Coastal | place: USA: Alaska | collected... | reverse complement strand
TGTCTTTTGCCTTGTTCTTTAATCCCTTAGCTGAGGCGTATGGCAATATATCGGATAGTTCTCTGGTACTGCCACGTAGGACTTTGAATCACTGATCAAATTTTCTTACGAGGCCGAAACGCGTTTGCTGCGTTTCGTGGCTCACTAGAAAATTGGTCTGGGATGAGCGGCCTCGCGTTGTAGTACCAGAGAATCTATCCTTATAGCGACTTAAGCCGAACGTGCATGTAGCGCCCAAGAATCTATCCTATAGCGACATAAGCCGAACGTCACAACTGTTTAATTAGGGCGACTTCTGTGATATACTATTGTAATGAAATTTAGTGAGGAGTCTCCAATGGAAAAAATGATTGGTATTGTTGAGGACATTATATATAGAAATGAGACGAACGGTTATACTATATTGGCTGTTTCAACAGACGATGGTGAAAAAACTGCTGTAGGAACCATGTTCCAGTTATCAATTGGTGAAGAAATAGCCATGAGTGGGAAAACGACAACTCACCCGATATATGGTCTTCAGTTTAATGTGGATAGTTTCACAACAATGATTCCTAAAGATAAAAATGCATTCGAAAAATATTTGGGTTCAGGTGCTATAAAGGGTATTGGCCCAGTTTTAGCGAAAAAGGTTATTGAAGCATTTGAAGAAGATACATTTAGAATAATTGAAGAAGAACCGGAGAGGTTGGTTGAGATAAAGGGAATTAGTGAAGCCAAAGCATCACAAATTGCTACTCAATTTTTCGAACAACGGACACTTCGTCAAGCAATTATATTTTTACAAGAATATCAAATATCTTTAACTTATGGTATGAAAATATATGATCACTACAAAGAAAAGACATATCAAATCATTAGAGAGAATCCATACAAATTAGCAGAAGATATATATGGTATAGGCTTTAAACTGGCTGATAGCATTGCTTCTAAAATTGGTATTAGTTTAGATCATCCACAGCGTATTATGTCAGCAATCACCTATGTTCTGAACCAAGGAGCGTCTGACGGTCATGTTTATCTGACTAAAACCGATCTTCATAATCGAACGATAGATTTACTTAGAATTGAACTTGAATTTGTGGACCATATTCTTCTTGAACTTCAGATGAAAGAATCAATTATTGTTAAAGAGTTTGAAGGTACTGAGATAGTTTATCTTGCTCATTATTATCAAATGGAAGAATACTGTGGACATAAAGTTTGTCAATTGTTAACACATGAGATAGAAACGATTAGAGATGTGGATAAACTCATCACTTCGTTTGAAAAAAGTCAGAGCATTGAACTAGACATCACTCAGAGGGAAGCTATTAAGTTTGGAGCTAAGTTTCCGTTTTTTGTATTAACAGGTGGACCTGGAACGGGAAAAACGACGACAATCAATGCTTTAATATACCTTTTTGAAAAAGAAGGGCTTTCAATATTCCTTGCAGCTCCAACGGGAAGAGCGGCTAAACGGATGGCGGAAACAACTGGTTATGAAGCAAAAACAATCCATCGCTTATTAGAAATTAATTTTTCAGGAGATGATTCAAGACAGTCGTTTGAAAGAAATGAAGATTATCCACTTGAATGTGATGTACTCATCCTTGATGAAGCCTCGATGATTGATATAAATCTATTCTATCATGTGCTTAAAGCGGTTCCGGTGGGATCGAGAGTTATTTTGGTAGGAGATAAGGACCAGCTTCCATCAGTTGGTGCAGGCAATGTGCTTCGAGATTTGATACATGTAAAGAAACTAGTGCCTACAGTGGTGCTTGAGAAGATCTATAGACAAGCAGAGAAGAGTGCTATTGTACTCAATGCTCATAAAATCCATCAAGGTGAAATGGTGGATTATAAGAATAAGGAAGACTTCTTTTTTATTAAGAGAACAAATAGTAATCAAATACTTGAAGAGGTTATCACGTTAGCAAAAGACCGATTACCTAAGTTTACAGGGGTAAGCTTTGCAGAAGGCATACAAGTGCTAACACCTATGCGAAAAGGTATGTTAGGTGTGGACCAACTCAATGCTTCATTACAAAAAGCGCTTAATCCTGTTAATAAATCCAAAGCTGAAAAAACCTATCGTAATATTGTTTTTCGTGAAGGTGACAAGGTCATGCAAGTGAGAAACAATTATAATATCAGTTGGAAGATAATGAGCGATTACAACATTCGAATTGATGAAGGTGTTGGTGTGTTCAATGGAGATATGGGAACTATCGCGGATATTAACCATTTTGCTGAAACGGTGAAAGTGGAATTTGATGATCTGAAAGTTGTTACTTATGAATTTAACCAATTAGATGAATTAGAATTGGCATATAGCGTTACTATCCATAAATCACAAGGTAGTGAATACCCAGTGGTTATCATACCCTTGTTCAAAGGGCCATCTATGTTGCTTAGCCGTAATCTGCTATATACAGCAGTCACTCGAGCTAAGAAAATGGTTGTCCTTGTAGGAGATGAGAATATTCTAGCACATATGATTTATAATAATAGAGAAATCCACCGAAACTCTACCTTGTTTAGTATGATTGAACAGGCCGCATTGGTGTCCGATGTCGAAGAAGTTGAATATGAATAAAGTAAAAGCAGATGAACAATTAATGCAAATGAATTCACTGGAGGATAATTATAAAAAGCAAGAAAATCACCTTGGATAAGGAACTTTTAGTACTGCTAAAAATAGGAAAAACTAGTTTTATGAATTGGTTGTATCCGCATAAATGTGTTTTCTGTAAAGAAGAAATTGTCGAGGTTGAGGCTGAGTGCTGTGAAGTGTGTTATAATCAAGTTGAAATAATCAATGAGTGTCATTGTCCGAAATGTGGTAAAAAACGAGAGGTCATTAACGAATTATGTTACGATTGTCAAGTGAAAAAACATTATTTCAACTACGGACGAGGTATGTTTGTGTATAATACAACCGTCAAAAAAAGTTTGTTCGGATTGAAGTTTTTTAAACATACTTGGATTGGTTATGTATTTGGTAAACTTCTAGCTGAGTTTTATATTGAAGAGAATTTTAACAAAGTGGATATGGTTATTCCGGTACCTCTTCATTATTACAGGTATTTAGAACGGGGATATAATCAAGCAGAGATTTTGACCAAAGAATTCTCTAATGTGACGAAGATACCGATGGAATTAAAAGTGCTTAAACGTTTTAGAAAAACTGCGCCTCAAAAAAACTTAACAGATAGGCAACGATGCGTTAACACTTTAGAAGCATTTAGGGTATATAATGAAAAGAGGATTGTAGGTAAGAGAATCCTTCTTATTGACGATATATATACCACGGGTTCAACTATTGATGGATGTGCAAAAGCTTTGATAGAAAAAGGTGCCAAAGAGATTTATTTTTTAACTGTTGCAATTGGCGACGGACTATAAACTTATGGAGGTTCAATATGAACGTAAGAAATTGTAACAAATGTGGACGTATTTTTAATTACGTAACAGGACAATCTATTTGCTCTCAATGTAAAAAAGACCTTGAGGTATTGTTCAAAGAGACAAGAGTTTTCATTCGAAGGAATCCTAATGCTTCAATGCAAGAAGTTTCTGAAAGTTGTAAGGTAGAAATTAAACAAATCAAACAATGGATTAGAGAAGAACGATTAAGTTTTTCTAAAGATAGTGATGTGGGTGTTGAATGTGAACAATGCGGTACCAAAATTAAGACGGGGCGATTCTGTGAACCATGTAAAGCAAGTACATTAAAAGATTTAAACAGTGTGCGACAGCCTCAAAATTCAGCACCAGTCGAGAGTAGTCCAAAACCTGAAGTTAAAAATCAAATGCATTTCTTAAATAAAGATAGATAGTAGTCAAAGATAGATAGTAATTAAAGATAGATAGTAGACAAAGTTAATGTCAGTATTTAGAAAAGAATCCTTAAAAAGGGTTCTTTTTTTGTAAAAAAGCTAAAGCAAGTCGAAGGGCTATCCGATACATATAGTGAAATAATACAAAGGTGGTGAAATTCATGAGAATTAATGGAACTAACAACATTGCGAATGTCTATAAATCAAAGAAGTCGAACAAAGCATATGGTGGAAACACAGTGTCTTCGGCTAAAGATGAAGTGTCTTTTTCGAGTTTTGCTAAAGATTTAGCGGTAGCTAAAAAGGCAATTGATAAGACACCGGATGTACGTATGGAAAAAGTGAGTGATATTAAAGCACAGATACAAGCAGGTCAATATAATATCAGCGCATCACAAATCGCAGACAAGTTACTAGCACAAAGTAGATCGTTATAAATAGAGAAGTTATCAAACGCTTCTCTGTTTATTGCTAAAAGCTATCTGCCTCATTAGATAGAGGGAAGGTGCAAAATGGCAAGCTTAATTGAAGAGTTAATAAACGTTTTAGAGGAAACAACAGGATGTTATGAAGACCTCTTAATCGTGGCAAATAATAAAAAGGAAGTTATTATTAAAGGGAATGTGCCCAGCCTACAAACACTTACGGATGAAGAACAAGGTGTAGCTGGGCATCTTTTGCGTTTAGAGAAGAAACGAACGGAAATAATAAACGATGTTTGTTTAGTAACAAACAAAGATCCCGAGACAATGACAATTTCTTCGCTAATTGACTTGTTAGCTAAACAAGAAAACGAACAAACCAAGTTACATCAAGTGAGTGAAGACATGATAACAATAGTAAATGAAGTGAAAAAGGTTAATGACCTTAATAAAAGCTTACTTAATGAATCCATTGATTATGTAAATTTCACTATGAACGCAATACAAAGTTCGGCATCGTTACCACAGGGTAACAGTTATCAGAAAAAAGGAAATCTATATGATACTGAGCAAGGAAATAATTTCTTTGATGCTAAACAATAATTGAAAGGAGTGTCTATATGGGATCAATAAGCAGTTTGTCAAGAGCAGTGTCTGGTCTGATGGCGAATCAATCAGCACTTAATACAACAGCACATAACTTAACGAATGTAAACACTCCAGGATATGTTAGGCAGCAAGTGTTGATGAAAGATGGCACCTATCAAACAATTGGACAGAACAATACATCGTTGTTCCAAATTGGTATGGGTGCAGATGTGCAAGGAATTCGTCAAGTCAGAGACCAGTTTCTGGATTTGGCTTTTCGTGGTGAAAGTGGCCGTTCTGGATTTTATTCGGCTCAAAGTGCTTCAATATCGGAAATAGAAAATATTCTAGGTGAAACAGAAGGCGAAGCATTCTCAAAGGTACTAAATAATCTTTGGGAGTCTATGAATGAATTATCGAAACATCCAGAAGGACTTGAAACGAGAGGAAGTTTCGTACAAAATGCGTCTCTTTTTGTGGAAAAGTCGAATTTAATGATGAAACAACTGAATGGATATCAAAGCAACTTAAATACAGAAATCTCGAATACAGTGAGTAAGATAAACCAAATAGGAAATGATATCAATGATCTTAACGCACTGATTGTATCTAAAGAAGGAGCGGGTGGAAACGCTAATGATTATCGCGACTCTAGAAATACACTCATTGATGAATTGTCTTCTTTGGTTGATATTCGTGTTAGAGAAGATTTACAAGGTAACGCCTTAATTAGTGTTGAGAACGTACCATTTGTAACGATTAGTAATGTCAATGAATTAGGTGTTGCACAAGCTGAAGAATTTAGTCAACTCGTCGATCCGATATGGCCGCATTTGAGCCAAGAAGGTCCACCCGTTGTTAATCATAAAGTATTTAATTTTGAGAATCCGATAGGTCCGCAATATGATAACAATAAAGGTGAACTAAAAGGATTAATCCTAAGTCGTGGTGCAAGAACCGCAAACTACACAGATTTGGCTAGCCAAACTGTTTTTGAAAATGACGTTGAACCTTCTACAATAATGACCGTTCAAGCACAGTTTGACAATCTTGTTCATGGCGTAGTGACTATGATTAACAATACCTTATCCCCAACCGTTGGGCCTCCAGGGGCAAGAACAATGGATCCCAATGCACCCTATGGACTGAATGGCGAACAAGGTATAGAGCTTTTTACTCGTAAGTATATGGATAGATACGATAGCGGTGGTGTTCTTAATGAAGAAGATACAACTAATGAATTTAGTTTGTATTCAGCAGGCAATATAGAGATCAATCCTGATATTCTTGTCGATTATAATAAACTAACGATTAGCATGAATCAAGGTGTTGCAGGTGATAGTACTATTATAGAAAACATTCTAGCAAAATGGCAGGAACCATTTTCGACCCTCGAGCCCGGATCTTCAGGTATTCTGAATTTTACAGATTATTATAATGGATTTGTTGCAGATATTGGGAGTAAAGGCAATGGTATAAACAATCAAGTAGCGAATCAAGAAACATTAACGGTTCAAATCGACAACCAGAGGAATCAATTGATGGGTGTATCAACCGATGAAGAACTAGGAAATATGATTCGTTTCCAACATGCATATAACGCATCAGCAAGAGTTGTAACTGTTGTTGATCAAATGATAGATAAATTAATTAATCAAACAGGATTAGTAGGAAGATAGAAAGGAGGCTTTTAAATGAGATCATCATTTTTTGGACTTAATGTAGCACAACAAGGTTTATATACTGCGAGAACGGCGCTTGATATAACAAATCATAATATTAGTAATGCAGAAACAGAAGGTTACAGTCGTCAGTATGGTGTTCAGAAAGCGTTAAAACCTCTTGGAAATCAAGCTAGAGGAATGGTTGGAACAGGCTCTTCTATTGATACGGTTGAACAATATAGAAGTGAATATTTAGACAATAAATTTTGGGATATGTCAAAAGATTTAGGTGTATATGAGGTTAAACAAGATGCATTGGAGCAATTAGAAATGGTTTTTAATGAACCTTCAGATGTTGGATTTACTGCATACTTTGATGATGTTTTTAAGTCGCTTCAAGGTTTATCTAAAAACCCTTCAGATACAGCGTCCAAAACGAACTTTGTTAATTCATTAGGTAGTTTTACCACTTATTTGAATGATATGAGTAAACAAATGAGTTCTCTTCAAAATGAAGCGAACTTTGGTGTGAAAACATCAGTGGATCAAATCAATTTTTTAGCAACTCAAATATCACAAATCAATCAACAAGTAAATAACCTTGAAATAACAGGTGGTCGTGCTAATGATTTAAGAGATGAACGATTAAGGCTTGTTGATAAATTGTCAAAAATCGTCAGTGCAGATATGAAGTTTACAACAGACGTTAATGGTGTTGAGCATTTTGATGTTACAATCAACGGGCAGCAATTGGTCCATGATGCAACAGCCAACTTTTTAAAGGTTGAGCCAAAAACTTACGCAAGTAATCCGGAAGATGGCGTAGATATGTATGATATATATTGGCAATCCGGGAAAAGGCTTTACATTGAAAATCCAAATCTATCAGGTGAATTAAAAGGTTATCTTGATGTTCGAGATGGAAACAATAAAGATAATTTTACAGGTAGTATTACAGCAGGCGCTGGAACAACGAGCATCACAGTTGATAATCTCAGCCGGCATGATATCCCAACATCAGGTCAGATAACCGTGAATGGTTTGAAACTTGACTATACAGGTTATACATATGATGATGGAACGGGTGAAATGGATTTCACATTGGATCCGGCAACTCCTTGTCCGCCAGGTGCAGGTTCATGTTCTATTGGAGTTCCGGTTGCATTTAAAGGTATTCCATATTATAAGCAGCAATTGAATGAATTTTCAAGAACAATTGCAAGAAGCATAAATGAAGTTCATGAAGCCGGTGATTCAGGTACGGGAGAACCCCTACTTATGTACAAGAATTATTCAGGCGTTCCCCCTCTGCAAACAGGAACACCTAGTTCCTATGATTTATTAACAGTCGATGATCTAATAGTAAATCAAGCAATTGTTGATGATGTTAGTTTATTGAAAACCAAGTTTAATGCTGAGGATGGTGAAGGTTCTAACGACTTAGTTGTTGCAATGTTAGATCTAAGACATGATGACTCAATGTTTGCAAAAGGTGTACCTGATAACTTCATGCAAGCGATGATTAGCGAGCTGGGTATAGATGCGAAACAAGTCAACAGTTTCAAGAGTGGTCAAGAGCAACTGACAAGTTTAGTTATTAATCAACGCTTATCCATATCGGATGTTGACTTAGATGAAGAGGCCATTAACTTAGTGAAGTTTCAACAAGCCTATAATATGGCTGCTAAGATACTGACTGTCTTTGATGAAATATATAATGTGACAATCAACCAAATGGGTGTAAGATAAAAGGAAGGTGAAACTATGCGTATAACAAACTCTATGATGACAAATAATATATTACTTAGCATTAACAAAAATCGTAAGGCAATGTCAACTTATGAGCAACAACTGGCTACAGGAAAACGTATTCAGAAACCTTCTGATGATCCTATTGTTGCTGCTAGAGCTCTTAAATTCAGAACCAATGTAAGCGAGATAAGCCAATACCAAACAAATGTTAAAGATGCAATGAGTTGGATTAGTGTCACAGAACAAGCAATAGCGAATTCGACAAATGTCATGAAACGTGTGCATGAACTTTCAGTTCAAGGTTCATCAGGAACTTTGACCGCTAAAAATAGAGAAGGAATCATCTCGGAAGTCGAACAATTGAAGGAACAAATAGTGAGTGAAGGTAATGTTTCTTATGCAGGACGATATATGTTCACTGGATTCCAAACTAACAAATCATTAATATATCCTAAAGATGATACTGAATCTTTTGAAATAACAGAACAGTTGCAAGCAGAAAATCTTGAAACAGTTGATGTCGTCTACGGCGATCAAATACATAAAGCGACACGCATTCGATTAGGTTATGATACAATGGTTGAATCAGCAGTTCCCGGGGGAATTCTCGGATTTAATGTTGTAGCAATGGATTCGACTTCGACAGCACCGGCAACTGAAGCATATGCACCATCTGCCGTGGTTCCTCCAGCGCTACCGACGGTTCATTTCTTAAGAGATACTGGAGAACTTATTTTTAATGAAGCGGATACTGCTTTGATCCCTGCGAATTTTGACTTTATGTATCAAAAAGATACCTTTGAAAAAGGTGATTTACGACCCGATCATTATTACGACTCAACAAATCTGGCAACAAGTGATGTGTTTACCAAAAAAGAAGAGAGTATGGATTATCAAGTATCCTATAGTCAGACGCTGCAAGTGAATGTAATGGGCTATGACTTCGTAACGGCTGATTTAGTACGCGATCTGGATGAACTGATCAACAACACCAAAGATATCAATTATGATGACACTTTGACTGATGAACTGAAGCAAGATCTTCTAGGCGGAAAATTCAGTGCAATGATAGATAAAATGGACAATCACATTCAGAATAATCTTAATATCACAGCTGAAATAGGTGGTAAGGTGAATCGTCTTGAGTTGACTTTGGATCGCCTCGCTGAAGATAATCTGAACTTCACAAGTTTATTATCGGATAACGAAGATGTTGATATGGCGGAGACTTTAATCAAGTTCTCGGCACAAGAAGTGGTATATCAAGCGGCATTGGCATCAAGCAGCAAGATTATCCAACCTACTTTATTGGATTTTCTAAGGTGATTTTTAATGCATTATGTAAGTGCAAATAGAAACATAAACATCAATGATTCATTAAGAATAATTATATATATGAAAAGGAGCTGACTGTTTTGGAAATTGCAACAAGACATTTTGGAAACGTAGAGATTGATGAGAATAAAATCATGATATTTAAAGAAGGTATTTTTGGATTTGAAGATCAAAAAGAATTCATTGTATTATATGATGGTGAAGAAGATGATAATCCATTTGCATGGTTGCAGGCAATTAAAGACAAAGACATATGTCTTCCAATGGTAAACCCGATGGCTTGGTATCCAAGTTATTCTCCGGACGTTGACGATGAAAAACTGGCAAGCATCGGAGATTTGGATGAAACTGCACTTGATGTTTATACTATTGTTGTTATTCCTGATGATATCAAGGATATGACAACCAATCTAAGAGCTCCAATCATATTTAATAAAGAGACAAGAAACGGCATTCAAGTCATTGTTAAAGATGATGAGTATGATATTAAGCACAATCTTTATGAACAACTTGAGAAACTAAAGAAGGCAGGTGAATAACCATGCTCGCGTTAACAAGAAAAGTTGGAGAGTCTATCGTTATTGGAGACAATGTTGAGGTTACAATTATCTCTATAACAGGTGATCAGATTAAATTGGGGATTGATGCTCCGAGGAGCATATCGATCCATCGTAAAGAGATCTTTTTGCAGATTCAGGAAGAGAATAAGGCGGCTAATGCATCTAGTAACTTGGGTGTTAGTGCTTTGAAAGACTTAATGGGTGGTAAGAAAAAGTTGGATTAATGAGATTAGATGAATGAGACTAGAGGATTGTATGCTTTTGCGTATGGTCCTTTTTTGATTGTTTGGATTTGGATTTTGAGATGGAACTGGTTGTGCAAAATGGGTGTATGATTTTGTTTGAAAAAGACAAACGGTCTAAGTTAGACTAATGATGGATTTTGATATTTGACTAAACTCAAAAACCTCGGCGTTTTTGGATATCAAAGTAAGTGGGTAGCGAGCCTCAAACAGATTGAGTTCTTAACGCCAAATATCAAAATCCATCATAAGTCTAACTAAGATCGAAGTCCAAATTCAACCAAAAACATACACCCATTTTGCTTACAGCGCCATAGAGTGGGAATGTAGATGGAAAATAAGTCGCTTTAGGGTGAGATAAATAGTGTGATCTTAGTTGATTAAGTTAGATGTTACTTATCTTTTCAACCGCGACATGAAGCTTTTTTAGTCCTGATTCTATAGATGGTAGTAAGCTTAGTGGCAGTGGTTGAGAGTTTAGACATGTTGTGTTGACGAACTTTGGCTAGCCGTCGAGAGGAAACACAACGTGTCTAAACTAGACAACCTACTGTCACTTAGCGAACGAACCAATCTAAACATCAAGGAATAAAAATCCCGAATTAGGCTTATATACCTAGATGTATTCATAAACTGTTCACAATAAGTTTTTGAATTGTTTACACAAATGAAGTAAACTTTCTAATATAAAGGTTAAGGAAGCAGATTGCCTGTCCGATATATGATGTACAGGAAAACAGCAACGTTTTCCACGAAACTTCAGTTGGCCAACTGAAAACTCTGCATGGATGCAGAGGTAACTATTTACTCAATTCATAGAATTCACGGAGGAATTTATTATGAGAATAAACAACAATCTACAAGCAATGAACACACATCGTCAAATGGGAGTTACAGAAAATGCACAAGCTAAATCAATGGAAAAATTATCATCCGGTTATAGAATTAACCGTGCTGGTGATGACGCTGCTGGTCTTTCAATCTCAGAAAAAATGAGATCTCAAATTAAAGGTTTGAATCAAGCTTCGCGTAACTCGCAAGATGCTATTTCTTTAGTGCAAACAGCAGAAGGTGCTCTTAATGAAACTCAATCAATTCTTCAAAGAATGAGAGAATTATCAGTGCAATCATCCAATGATACTAATGTTGTTGCTGATAGAGATGCTATTCAAAATGAAGTTGATCAATTAACAGCTGAGATTGATAGAATTGGTAATACTACTGAGTTTAATACTCGTAAATTACTGAATGGTGGAGCTGGAATTACAGGTACAACAACAAATACTGATATTTCTGTAGTAGGCGGTACTGCGGATACAACAGTTGTTACAGGTGCTACATTAACTATGGCAGCTGCAACTACCTCTTCAGCAGCTGCTACAACAGTTGCAATCGCTGCTACTTCTAAGGGAGACTTCACAATTAATGGTAATACATTTACTTTAGCAGGTGGTGGAACAGCTACAGAGAACGGTGATGAATTTGCTGCGTTTATTAACGATAATACCGATACTATAGGTGTGACTGCTGTTAATACAGGTGGTAGTGTAGAACTAACAAGTACTAGTGTTGGTGCATCTTCGAATATTTCGTTAACATCTGCATCAGGTGATTTATCTGGTACAGTAGCACCAGCAGCAGTTGCAGTAGATGCTGATGGAAGTAATGCTTCAGCAGGTGCATTAACTGGTTCAGCAGCTACAGATGCTACAGCTTCAAGTGCTGGTAATATTGTAACTATATCTGGAGGAGAATATGATGGCCTCCAAGTTAAAATTACTGAAAATGGTGCCGCTACACTTTCTGTAACAGCAAACGGTTCATTATCAATGCAAATTGGCGCTAATGAAGGTCAAGATATGAATGTTTCATTAAATGATATGAGAGCTTCAGCATTAGGTGTTAGTGCAATTGATGTGTCTGATACAGCAAATGCAACTGCAGCAATTACTACTATCAATAATGCTATTACTTCAGTATCTTCTGAAAGAGGAAAACTTGGTTCTATCCAAAATAGACTTGAGCATACGATTTCTAACTTAGATACATCTGCTGAGAACTTACAAGCAGCTGAATCTCGTATTCGTGACGTAGACATGGCTAAAGAAATGATGGAATTCACTAAGAATAACATCCTTCAGCAAGCTGCTCAATCAATGTTAGCGCAAGCTAATCAAGCTCCTCAAGGTGTGCTTCAATTACTAAGATAGTCATAAGAAAATTTAAAAGGGGCGTGTATACGTCCCTTTTTTTCGTTTTATCATTGACTAGAAATTATCTAATGGATTAGATAAATGAGACGAAGACCCAAGGAGGGGTGCCTATGTGTGTTAATCATAATCTTAGTGCTTTAAACAGTCACAGGATGTTAGGTGCCAATAACGGAGTATTAGCAAAGAGTTTGAGAGCTTGCTGTACAATCATCAAATGATACTTTAGTAGCTGGTAATCGTATAAAAATTCAATCTGAAGTAGATCAAATACTAAAGCGGATTGATACAGTAGCAAATAACACAGAGTTTAATACAAAGAAATTCTTAATAATGATGGAATCAGTGTGCCTGTAACTACGACAGATGCCTTGACTGCGAAAACACCAACATTGTTGGACGATGCGCTCCAGGTGTTAACATCAAGTTATGCTATAGCATTACCTGATCCGAATACATCAATCACAGTCCAATATTATTCTGATGAGTCAGCCGGAGCAGCTGCGTCAATAGGAACTTCAGATGGTCTTAGCTTAACTTTACGTATTAATCCGGCTAAAGCGACTGATGGCTCTGGGAACCTTAATTCGGATGATTCTATTGATCGACCTATTGCGCATGAAATGATGAAACGTGGGTTGCAGAAGGTTAGAATTAGGAGATTCATTAACTCAAGCTATGGCGAATACAACCCAAGATAATAGTGCTGAACTTGATGTGGGTTCTGATTTTACTAAATTTCAATAATTTATCAATTTTTTTGATGGAAGTGTAGCTGTAGATACATATTTAGACAATGCAGATGAGTTTGATTGGTCTACCGGTACTGAAGCTCATAATACAAATGCAGGTACTCAAGGTTTTGATGATAATTAAACATTAACATTTAGAACCAAAAATTTACAAGTTAGTGCGTTGGAACTAACAGCTCTTGATCTCACATCAAGAGATACAGCAAGTAATTCTATCACTATTATTTACAATGCAATTGAAAAAAATCTAATGCAAGAAGCTGTTTTGGGTCTATTCAAAATCGTTTAGAACATACTATAGCGAGTTTGGATAACACATCTGAAAACTTACAATCAGCAGAATTAAGAATTCGTGATGTGGATATGGCAGAAGAAATGATGAGCTTTACCAAAAACAATATATTACAGCAAGTAGTTCAAACAATGTTAGCTAAAGCTAATTAAGCGCCGTAAGGTGTGTTCCAATTGTTAAGATTATTCAGAGCACTTCAGCGCTCTTGAATGAAAATATTATTATAAGTTATGAACATTCTGTTAAATGTGTGATTGACACCATACTTTTGTGTTTTATTTATAAAGTATAAAAGTATGATGCCGATATATATTACAGATATTAATTTACAAGGAGGTAATGATTATGAGAATTGATACGATGAATGAAATGTCTTATCAACCACCCCAACCACAATCTCAAACAGTAGGAACGGAATCCAAACCTGTTGAGAAACCTAAAGTTCAGAACACTGTAGTGAAAAATACTGAGATCGTTCATAAAGAGGCGCAAATAGCCGCGGATGACAGACGGGATCAAAACGAACATGAAGTCATAAAAGCTATTGAAAAAGCTAATGTTCATATACGATCCTATGATCGACGACTAGAATTTTCTATACATGATGCAACGAAACAAATAATGGTAAAGGTTATCAATACAGAAGATGACTCGGTAATTAGAGAAATACCAAGTGAAAAGGTTCTTGATATGGTAGCTCATATGTGGGAAGTTGCTGGTATTCTCGTTGATGAGAAAATCTAGAATGGAGGTGCAACTATGGGAATACAATTTACAGGGTTAGCATCTGGCCTCGATACGCAAAGCATCATAGCTGATTTAATGAAAGTTGAGCGTATGAAGGTAGAATCAGTAGAAAAAGATAAAACTAAAATGGAATGGAAAAAAGATGCTTGGAGTGATGCTAATGCTAAGCTTTATTCTTTTTATAAAGAAGAACTTTTTGACTTTAAATCTGCAGGTACATATAGTCAAAAAACAACCACGAGTTCGAATGAGTCAGTTGTTACAGTTGGTAAATCTCCTGCAGCTCCAAGTGGCAGTCATGAGATTACAGTAACCAGTATGGCGAAAGGGTCATTTTTAACAGGTGATGCATTAGGTGATGATAATACAGGAACTGCTACAGCAATTAACTTGGCTACAACAGCTGATAAGCTTGCAACTTTTGGTGCAACAACTGAGATTAAACTTCACATTAAAACAACAGTAGGAGAAACCGCTAGTGTTAGTAATGAGATTACAATTAAATCAACAGATACTTTAAGTGAAATTATGCAAAATATTAAAGATTTGAATTCGGATCTTTCTATTAACTTTGATGAAAACTTTAATCGGTTTTTTATATCTTCGACAAAAACAGGATCAACAGTTCAACTTGATATAACAAATGCAGATGGAGCAAGTGCTGGTGATATCCTAATTAAGGAAGATCTATTAACTAATATGGGATTTGATGTTGGAAAAACAACTGGAACCCTAGGAGAATCAGCTCAGTTTACTTATAATAATACACCACTCGAAAGTGACACCAATGATATTACAGTGAATGGATTATCCCTTACAATTCTGGCGGATTCAGGAACAACTAATATTTCCGTTAATACAAATACAGATGTGATTTATGATTCTGTAAAAAGTTTTATCACTAAATATAATGAATTAACACTGGAGTTTACAACTAAATTAAATGCAGATTCAGCAAGAACATTTAATCCATTGACAGCTGAAGAAAAATCAGCAATGACCGATGATGAGGTGACTTTGTGGGAAGCTAAGATAAAGGATTCCTTGTTAAGACGGGATGATAACCTAACAAGTATTGTTTCTGAGATGAGAAGTGTTTTAACTATGTCATCAGATGTTACGACAACGGATATGAATTACAATTATTTGTCAGAACTAGGCATTAAAACCGGCAGTTATACAGAAAACGGAATTTTGCATATTGATGGTGATGAAGATGATTCATTATATTCGGTTAAAGACAATAAGTTGAAAGCTGCAATTGAAGATGATCCTGAAGGAATAATGGAATTCTTATCAGCGGTTGGATCAAAACTTTATGAGAAGATGAATTCACGTATGAGGTCAACTACATTAAGTAGCTCATTAACACTTTTTAATGACAAATATATGGATACGCAAGTTGATGATTATGATACAAAAATAGCGGATCTTGAAGAGCGCCTTGCAGCAGTTGAAGCAAGATATTATAAACAATTCACAGCAATGGAACAAGCGATACAACAAAGTAATTCTACTGGTGACTGGTTAACGCAACAACTCGCAAGTCTGTAGAACTAGGAGGCTTAATTATGACGAACAATCCGTACGCAAAGATAAAGCAGACGTCAATTATGACTGCATCACCACAAGAATTAACGCTAATGCTGTATGACGGTGCAATAAAGTTTGCTAATCAAGCAGTTCAAGCAATAAAAGTGGAGAATTCTAAATTAGCACATGAGAAAATTATCCGTGTTGAAGATATTATATTAGAGTTTATGGCCTCACTTGATCATAACTATGAGGTGGCAACGAATATGGAACTAATGTATGACTATATATATCATCGCCTAGTTGATGCAAACGTGAAAAAGGATGCTTCTGTAGTTGAAGAGGTTATTGGATATCTTAGGGAGTTTAGAGATTCATGGAAACAAGCGATGGATTTAGCGAAAAATCCTAAACCAAACCAAGAATCAACAAATGGAATGTATGAACAAAGAGCTTTATAAGGTATAATCAATCTGATAGCGACATATGCGAATGCTTTTCGATTCAACGAATTGTTAATTTAAGGGAGTGATTCTATGGATATAGCAGCATTATCAATGGCTGTAGCTTCAAGTAAAGTAAATGCAAGTGCCAGTGTTGCAGTTGCGAGTAAAGTGAAAGAAATCGCAGAGCAAAACGGTGCGAATCTTGTTGAGATGATGAAATCAACGAATGTTTCTGGGAATGGTGTTCTGCCTCATGTTGGTGGCAGCATCGATCTGAAATTGTAATGTAGAATTTAGTTATATAGGTTTCCAGGCGTAGAAGTATGCCTGTTTTCCAGTTTACCGAAAACAATATTTGTGTTACAAATAACGCGACGTAGTCGCTCGGTTACTGGTGGCGAATCTTAAGAAAAGTAGGTGAATAGATGAGTGATGTTATCACAACACTTAGTCTTTTGGAAGAAGGCTTGGATAAAAAGAAGAAAAGTCTTGATGAGATATTAGAGTATACGAAATCTCAAGAAGAATTGTTTAAAGAAGAGCCGTTTGATTTGAAAGTTTTTAACAATATAATGAAGAATAAGCAATTTCGAATAGATACGGTTAAGCAGATTGATGATGGTTTCAAACCAAGTTACGAAAGGGTTCGAGGCTATTTAGATAAGAACCCTGATTTGTACCGTGATCATATTAACCACATGAAAGCTAGCATTAAAGTGATTGGAGACTTGAATATTAGCATTCAAGTTCTTGAAGAGCAAAACTATAATAAGTTTAAGATGATTGCTGGGACACTGAAGGATGAAGTGAAAACCTTTAGAACGAGTAAAAAGACGGTAACTAGTTATTATAATACTTATAATAAACAAAAAGAATCTGTACGAGATAATTTCTTTGATTCTAAGAAATAACTATGATTAGGATTAAAGAGAATAGACTTAAAGAGGATTATCCCAGAGAATAGACTGAAAGAGGATCATATCCTAAACAATATTACGAGCAAAAAAGAAGCAGCCAAAATGGCCGCTTTTTCTTTGTTGGAAAACCCTTGATTGATGTCCTTTAGTGAGGCGAATGGCACCGGTATTTCTTCCTATTCTGACTTTACTTAATAAGATGAAGATATCCGGCTATTTTTTTATTTAGAGGGACTTGACAAACGATAAAAAGTATGGTAAATTGTTAGTTGCACGTTTAGAAGGCGTTCTTTTTTTGCCCGAAAAACAGCCTGATTTTAGACCATTGTGGAGGTGGAAGTTGTGCGAGTTAAAATTACTTTAGAGTGTACGGAGTGCAAGAACAGAAATTATAATATGACAAAAGACAAAAAAGCACATCCAGAACGCTTGGAAACAAAAAAATATTGCAAGTTCTGTAGAGCGCATACAACTCATAAAGAAACTAAATAGTTTCTTATGATGTGTCGTTTGTTACAGAAGAAAAGGAAGTGAATCAATGGGAGAAGCAAGTGCTACAAAAGTTGGTTTTTTCAAAGGCGTTAGGACTGAATTTAAGAAGATTATTTGGCCTAACCAAAAGGCAATAGTTAAGAACACTTATGTTGTTATTTTAGTTACCCTGATTCTAGGTAGCGTTATTGCACTTATTGACGCAGGGTTTCAGTTCGTGATTTTTGATCTAATTTTAGGAAATCTTTAAAAGGTGGTTACTATGACAGAAGAAGCTAAGTGGTATGTGGTTCATACCTATTCTGGGTATGAAAACAAAGTAAAAGGTAGTATTGAAAAGCTTGTAGAGAATCGTAAACTTCAAGATCAAATTGTTGAGGTCATTGTTCCTCTCCATCGAGTTTTCGAGGAGAAAAACGGTGCGCGTAAAGAAGTTGAGAAGAAGTTGTTTCCAGGTTATGTCTTACTGAAAATGTTCATGAATGATGAAACATGGTATGTGGTTCGTAACACCAGAGGTGTTACTGGATTTGTAGGTCCTGGATCCAAACCGGTTCCTTTATCCGAAGCGGAAATTCGTGCAATGGGAATTGATATGACCGTCATCGAGGTTTTTGTCGAAGTTGGTGATACAGTTACTGTAGTTGATGGACCGTTTGAAGGCTCTGTTGGACTAATTAAAGAGGTTCATGATCACAAACGAACAGTTATTGTAAATCTATCTATCTTTGGACGAGAAACACCGGTAGAATTAGATTTCGGTAAAATTTCAAAAATGTAACAAAAGCTTTATTAAGAAAAAATTATGGAGGTACGCTAACATGGCGAAAAAAGTTACAGGATTAATCAAATTGCAGATTCCTGCTGGTAAGGCAACTCCAGCACCACCAGTTGGTCCAGCACTTGGACAACATGGTGTTAACATCGTGCAATTTACAAAAGATTTTAATGCTCGTACTGCTAAAGATGTAGGTATGATTATACCAGTAGTCATTACAGTATTTGCTGACAGAAGCTTTAGCTTCGTTACAAAAACACCACCAGCTGCAAATCTTATTCTTAAGGAATGTGGTATTAAATCTGGTTCAGGTGTACCACAGAAAGAAAAAGTGGCAACTATTTCTCAAGAAGCACTTAAGAGAATAGCTGAAATCAAAATGCCAGATTTAAATGCAGCGAGCATTGAATCTGCTATGAGCATGATCGCTGGTACTTGTAGAAGTATGGGTGTAATTGTAGGAGAATAACATTGATTTGTGTGGGAGGGAGCTCTCCCGATAATACCACAAGGAGGAATTTTTAATGAAAAAAGGAAAAAAATATTTAGAACTTGCTAAGTTAGTTGAGAGAACTAAACTGTATGATTCTAATGAAGCTTTTGAATTAGTAGTAAAAACCGGTAAAGCAAACTTTGATGAAACGGTTGAAGCACATATCAAATTAGGTGTTGATAGTCGTCATGCAGACCAACAAGTTCGTGGTGCTGTTGTACTTCCTCACGGTACTGGTAAAAAAGTACGTGTGTTAGTATTCGCTAAAGGCGAGCAAGCATTGCAAGCTGAAGCTGCAGGTGCTGATCACGTTGGAGCTGAGGAATTAATTCCTAGAATCCAAAACGATGGTTGGTTAGACTTTGACATAATTGTAGCAACTCCTAATATGATGGGTGTTGTAGGTCGTTTAGGCCGTATCCTTGGTCCAAAAGGATTAATGCCGAATCCAAAAGCTGGAACAGTTACAATGGATGTAACGAAAGCTATTAACGACATCAAAGCAGGTAAGATTGAATACCGTCTTGACAAACAAAATATTATTCATGTTCCAATTGGTAAAGTATCCTTTGGACAAGAAAAACTAAATGACAACTTCCACACTTTAATGACTGCAGTTATAAAAGCAAAACCATCTGCGACTAAAGGTACTTACCTTAGAAGTGTAGTAATTGCTGCAACAATGGGTCCTGGTATTAAACTGAACCCAGCAAAAGTTGGCTGATAGTAACTTCCAGAAACAAACGAAGTGGTGGGTTCCCATTCACCACTTCGTATTTATAAATATATATTGACAGTTGTTATCTCAGATGATATACTTTCAAAAGAACAAAATAACTACCGCAGACAGTAGGTGCCGATGGCGTAACGATTCAACCTACCTAGGAGATATAACGATAAACTGTTAGACTCTTTATCTGCGCAAGCATGTAAGAGTTTTTTTATTGCTTGGAAAGATCTTTATAGACCTTTCCATCGAATAGATTTACAATCAGCTAGTGCAAAATAGTGCGTATAAAACGCAATGTTATTTGTTGGTAAGTTATTAAAAATAACCAAGGAGGTGTAACAGTGCCAAAGATTGAACAAAAACAAACAGTAATTGATAGTATTAAAGAACAAATGAATGGCGCAAGCTCAATCGTTGTTGTTAATTACAGAGGTTTAACTGTAGAACAAGACACTGAACTTAGAAAAACTTTAAGAGAAGCAAACGTTACTTATAAAGTTTTCAAGAACTCAATGATGAAGTTTGCATTTAAAGGAACTGACTATGAACAACTTAGTGATGTATTAGTTGGTCCAAGTGCTGTCGCGATTAGTTACGATGATGCTACTGCAGGTCCACGTATTCTTAAAGCAATGGCTAAAACTATGAAAGCTATCGAATTCAAAGCTGGTGTGGTTGAAGGAGACTTATTCGACGCGGCAGGCGTACTTAGAGTTGCTTCGGTTCCATCAAGAGATGAATTGATTGCCAAATTACTTGGTAGCTTCAAATCTCCAATTTCATCATTCGCTAGAACGATGAAAGCTCTTGCAGAGAAAATGGAAGAAACGGATAGCGCTACAGCAGCTGACGTAGCTGCAATTGCTGCAGCAGAACCTGTAGAAGTTGTTGAAGAAACAGTAGAAGCAGCAGTTGAAGAAACTACAGAAGCAGCAGTTGAAAAAACTACAGAAGCGTAAGCAACTGTAAACATGGTCAGAGACTAAATAATAATTAAAAATTTGGAGGTATTATATAATGGCAAAGTTAACAGCACAAGAATTAATTGATGCAATAAAAGAATTATCAGTTTTAGAATTAAACGATCTAGTAACAGCATGTGAAGAAGAATTTGGTGTTTCAGCGGCAGCTGGCGTTGCAGTAGCAGCAGCAGGCGCAGTTGAAGAAGTAGAAGAAAAAACTGAATTTGACGTTGAGTTAACTGCAATCGGCGAATCAAAAGTTAAAGTAATCAAAGAAGTACGTACAATCACTGGTCTTGGTCTTAAAGAAGCGAAAGCTCTAGTTGACGAAGCTCCTAAATTAGTAAAAGAAGCAATATCTAAAGATGATGCAGAAGCAATTGCTAAGCAACTTGAAGCAGTTGGCGCTAAAGTTACAGTTAAGTAATTTAAACCTAAAAAGAATCGACCTAGTCGGTTCTTTTTTTGTTTATTAGGAAAGTCCTACTATTATAGCAAATATAGCAAAATATATTGATACCTACATTTTGCGCTGAGGAAACTTTCCAATCAAGTTGAAAAAGCCTCGCTGATGCAGAGGCGAGGCGACGCGATGCCACAGGCACAACTTTTTCTTCAGGAGCTGCAAGTTGAGAAATTAAATTAAAAAACTGTTGACACGCTTGACAGGATGTGCTATTATGTGATAATGCGTCAGTATGGAATTGTATGCTCATTTTTGCGCTCAAAAGTGAGTTTTTACTCTATTAACGAATATATTATAGCCAAGGGGTGAATCATAAACTATGGAAAAAAATAGGATTAGACCTATGGACGATGGAGTTAGCATGAGAATGTCTTTCTCCAAACAAAAAGAAGTTCTTGAAATGCCAAATCTGATTGAAGTTCAAAAGGATTCTTACGATTGGTTCCTAGATGAAGGATTGAAGGAAGTGTTTAGAGACATCTCCCCAATCACGGATTATACTGGGAATTTAATTTTGGAATTCATTAATTTTGCCTTTAGCGATGAAGCGAAGTACACAATAGACGAATGTAAAGAGAGAGATGCAACGTATGCTGCACCACTCAAAGTCCGTGTACGCCTTATTAACAAAGAAAAAGATGAAATCAGTGAACATGAAATCTTTATGGGTGACCTACCTTTAATGACAAACACTGGTACCTTTATTATTAACGGTGCAGAGAGAGTTATTGTAAGTCAACTTGTAAGATCACCAGGAATTTACTATTCAATTGATCATGACAAAATTGGTAAAACATTGTATTCAGCAACCGTAATTCCCAATCGTGGAGCTTGGTTAGAATACGAAACAGACTCAAACGATATTTTTAACGTTCGAGTTGACAGAACAAGAAAGGTCCCAGTAACAGTTCTTATTCGTTCATTAGGAATAGGTACTAATGCTGAGATTATTGAATTATTTGGAGAAGAACCTAAGATACTTGCAAGTTTAGAAAAAGATAGTTCGTCAAGCTACGAAGAAGGACTTATTGAAATCTATAAACGTATCCGTCCAGGTGAGCCACCAACTGTTGAAAGTGCAGAATCTCTTCTTAAATCCATGTTTTTTGACCCGAGACGTTATGATTTAGCTAAAGTTGGTAGATATAAATTTAATAAGAAATTATTACTTCATAACCGTATTACAGGAAAAGTATTGTCCGATGATGTTGTGGATACATTAACAGGTGAGGTCGTTGCAGAAGCAGGAACAGTTGTCAGCGAGAAGTTAGCTGATGAAATTCAAGATGCAGCTATTGCATACGTGTTTGTAACGGTTGAAGATCGTAAAGTTAAAGTTCTTAGTAATATGGTTGTTGATATCAATAACTTTATCAACTTTGACATTGAAGATCTAAAAATTCATGAACGAGTATTTTATCCTGTACTTAAGGAACTTATGGAGACATATACGGATGAAGATGAACTTAAGGAACAATTAAGTAAGAATATTCATCGTTTAGTTCCCAAACATGTTACTAGAGAAGATATAATAGCTTCTATCAACTATAATATGCATTTAGAATATGAAGTTGGTAACAGAGATGACATCGACCATTTAGGTAATCGTCGTATTCGTGCTGTTGGTGAGCTATTACAAAATCAATTTAGGATTGGTTTATCTCGTATGGAAAGAGTTGTTAGAGAAAGAATGACAATTCAAGATCCGGAAGTTATAACACCACAATCATTAATTAATATTCGTCCGGTAACAGCTTCTATTAAAGAATTCTTTGGTAGTTCTCAGTTATCACAGTTCATGGATCAAAACAATCCACTTGCTGAACTTACACATAAGAGACGTTTATCAGCTTTAGGCCCAGGTGGTCTTAGTAGAGAAAGAGCTGGTTTCGAAGTCCGTGATGTTCATTACTCACATTATGGTCGTATGTGTCCAATTGAAACTCCTGAGGGACCGAATATTGGACTTATCAACTCTCTTGCAACATATGCAAGAATCAATGAGTATGGATTTATTGAAGCTCCTTATCGTTTATTGGATAAGACAGGCGACGTGCCGGTTGTTACGGATGATATCATTTATGTAACTGCTGACGAAGAAGAAAAGTACAGAGTTGCTCAAGCAAACGAGCCTCTTAATGATGATGGAACATTTGTTCATAAATATGTAACTGGTCGTGATAGAGAGCATATCATTGAAATGGAAAACACAACTATTGATTTAATGGATGTATCTCCTAAACAGGTATTCTCAGTAGCGACATCAATGATTCCTTTCCTTGAAAATGATGATGCCAACCGTGCACTTATGGGATCAAACATGCAACGTCAAGCGGTACCACTACTTATGACAGAGTCATCTATTGTAGGAACGGGTATGGAGAAGAAAGCAGCAGTTGATGCTGGAATCGTTAAATTAGCACTTCATGAGGGAATTGTAGATCGAGTAACAGCGACTGAAATCGTTGTAAAAACAAAAGAAGGTTCTAGAGATGTTTATCGCCTTCAAAAATTTGCTCGTTCAAATCAAGGTACCTGTATTAATCAAAAACCTTTAGTTGATAAAGGTGATAAAGTTAAAGAAGGACAAGTTATTGCAGATGGTCCTTCAACTCAAAATGGTGAAATTGCACTTGGTAAAAACCCATTGATCGGATTTATGACTTGGGAAGGTTATAACTTTGAGGATGCAATTTTGTTATCAGAGAACTTAGTTAAGAAAGATGTTTATACTTCGATTCATATTGAAGAGTATGAAGCTGAAGCTAGAGATACAAAGCTTGGACCTGAAGAGATTACACGAGATGTGCCTGGTGTTGGTGAAGATGCGCTTAAGGATCTTGATGAACGTGGAATCATCCGTATAGGAGCTGAAATTCGTTCAGGAGATATATTAGTTGGTAAAGTAACACCTAAAGGTGAAACTGAATTAACGGCTGAAGAAAGACTGCTTCGTGCAATTTTCGGTGAAAAAGCACGTGAAGTTAGAGATACATCACTTCGTGTACCACATGGTGAAGAAGGTATTGTTGTTGATGTTCATGTATTCACAAGAGAAAGTGGCGATGAGTTACCACCTGGAGTTAATCAATCTGTTAGAGCTTACATCGCTCAAAAGAGAAAGATTTCTGTTGGAGACAAAATGGCAGGACGTCATGGTAACAAAGGTGTAATTTCAAGAATTCTTCCTGCTGAAGACATGCCGTTCTTACCAAATGGTCGACCACTTGATATAGTACTTAATCCACTTGGTGTACCATCACGTATGAACATCGGGCAGGTGCTTGAAGTCCATCTTGGTCTAGCAGCTAAAGCCTTAGGTTTTAAAATTGCAACACCGGTATTTGACGGTGCTCATGAAACTGATATCATGGAAACGCTTGATATGGCCAATGATTATGTAAATACTCCTTGGGAAGATTTTGAAGCTAAATGGAGACCTCAATTAAATGATGAGATCGTTGACTTCCTAGAGAAGAATATGGCTCATCGTGATGAATGGAAAAATGTTCCGCTTGATCAAACAGGTAAAATCAATTTAAGAGACGGTAGAACCGGTGAATACTTTGATAACCCAGTTACAGTAGGATATATGCATTATTTGAAACTTCATCATTTGGTTGATGATAAAATTCATGCACGTTCTACTGGACCTTACTCACTTGTTACCCAACAACCACTTGGTGGTAAAGCACAGTTTGGTGGACAACGTTTTGGTGAGATGGAAGTTTGGGCTCTTGAAGCATACGGTGCAGCTTATACATTACAGGAAATACTTACAGTCAAGTCTGACGACGTTGTTGGTCGTGTTAAAACATATGAGGCTATTATTAAAGGAGAGAATATTCCAGAACCTGGAATTCCAGAATCTTTCAAAGTGCTTCTCAAAGAATTACAATCATTAGCTCTTGATATTAAGATATTGTCAAAAGATGGTGAGATTAGATTTAGAGAAGATGTTGATGATGAAGGTGATATGGAACTTCACTTAACTGAAGAAGAATATATCTCAAGAAATGTAGTTGAGAAAAGCGGCGATGTAACAGAAGACATCGAACAAGTAGATGAATTTGATGATGATGAAGATAATGAGGAGAATTTGTTAAGTACAAACTTTATTATTGAATCAGAAGATGATGACCTGTAAATTATCTTAAAGGAGCGTGTAGATTAATGCCAACTGAAACAGTTATAGAACAATCAGTTAATTTTGATGCCATTAGGATTGGTCTTGCATCACCAGAACGAATTCGTGAATGGTCACGAGGCGAAGTAAAAAAGCCAGAGACTATTAACTACAGAACGCTAAAACCTGAAAGAGATGGTTTGTTCTGTGAGAAAATCTTTGGTCCTAGCAAAGACTGGGAATGTCATTGCGGGAAATATAAAAAGATTCGTTATAAAGGTGTCGTATGTGATCGATGTGGTGTTGAAATCACTAAATCAAAAGTAAGACGTGAAAGAATGGGGCATATTGAACTTGCTGCCCCTGTATCACATATTTGGTACTTCAAAGGTATTCCTAGTAGAATGGGTCTTATTCTTGATATGTCACCAAGAACATTAGAAAAAGTATTGTATTTTGCTTCATATATCGTTATTGATAAAGGTGATACAAATCTTCAATACAAACAAGTTTTAACTGAAAAAGAATTCCGCGATGCTTATGATAAGTTCGGGAATACATTCAGAGCAGCAATGGGTGCTGAAGCAGTAAGAGAAGTTTTAAGTGAAATTCAACTTGAAAAAGAATCAGTAGAACTTAAGAAAGCTCTTAAAGATGCGACAGGACAGAAAAAAGCGCGTATTATCAAACGTTTAGAAGTAATAGAAGCATTTAGAGTATCTGGCAATAAACCTGAATGGATGATTCTTTCAGTTGTTCCGGTTATTCCTCCAGATCTTCGACCTATGGTTCAACTTGATGGTGGACGTTTTGCTACATCTGACTTAAATGATTTATATAGAAGAGTTATCAACCGAAATAACCGACTTCAAAGATTACTTGATCTTGGGGCTCCTGAGATTATAGTACGTAATGAAAAACGTATGTTGCAAGAAGCTGTTGACTCACTTATTGATAATGGGCGTCGTGGTCGTCCGGTTACAGGACCAGGTAATAGACCACTTAAGTCATTATCCGATATGTTAAAAGGTAAGCAAGGACGTTTCCGTCAAAACTTACTTGGTAAACGTGTTGACTATTCAGGACGTTCAGTTATTGTTGTAGGTCCTGAACTAAAGATTTATCAATGTGGTCTTCCTAAGAAAATGGCTATTGAATTATTTAAGCCTTTTATTATGAAGCGTTTAGTTGCAGATGGTGTTGCACATAACATTAAATCTGCAAAGAAAATGGTTGAGAGATTTGAAGATGGTGTGTTTGATGTACTTGAAGAAGTTATTGCAGAGCATCCAGTTATGTTAAACCGTGCGCCTACACTTCATAGACTTGGTATTCAAGCTTTTGAACCAGTTCTAGTTGAAGGTAAAGCTATCCGTTTACATCCTCTTGTATGTACTGCTTATAACGCTGACTTTGATGGTGACCAAATGGCAGTCCATTTACCACTTTCAGTTGAAGCACAAGCAGAATGTCGTTTCTTATTGTTATCACCGAACAACTTACTTAAACCATCAGATGGTGGTCCGGTAACTGTTCCTTCTCAAGATATGGTTCTTGGAACCTATTACTTAACGCTTGAGAAAGAAAATGAAAAAGGCGAAGGAATGGCTTTTGCAAGTGAAAACGAGGCTATTCTTGCTTATGACAACCAAGTTATCACGCTTCATGCTCGTATTAAATTACAACGTAAAGCTTTGGTAAATGGAGTCATCGAGAAGAAATTAGTAGAAACAAGCGTAGGAAGAATAATCTTTAACGAAGCGATTCCTCAAGACTTAGGTTTTATAGATCGTGAAATTGAAGGAAACCAATTCCTATATGAAGTAGACTTCTTAGTAGGTAAGAAGCAAATGCAAGCTATTCTTCATCGTTGTATTGATATTCATGGCTCAACAAAAACATCAGAAGTACTTGATTCTATTAAGAGCTTAGGTTTCAAATTCTCAACAAGAGGAGCTATCACAGTATCTATTTCAGACATGGAAGTTCCAGAGTCTAAAAAAAGTATTGTTGATAATGCTGAAAAGCGTATTGAAACAATCATGAAACAATTCAAACGTGGTATGATGACTGAAGAAGAACGATACAAAAACGTTGTTGAAACATGGCGTGATGCAGATGAGCGTGTTACTAAGGACCTTTTAGGTAACCTTGACCAATACAACAACATCTTCATGATGGCTGACTCCGGTGCCCGTGGATCTGAAGCTCAGATTAAACAATTATCTGGTATGCGTGGACTTATGGCCGATACGCAAGGTCGTACAATCGAGTTGCCTATCAAGTCAAACTTCCGTGAAGGTCTTGACGTACTTGAGTACTTCATCTCTGCCCATGGTGCGAGAAAAGGTCTTGCCGATACAGCTCTTCGTACAGCCGATTCAGGATACTTAACAAGAAGACTTGTTGATGTATCTCAAGACTTGATCATTCGTGAACAAGATTGTTGTGCTGGTGAACCTGACACTGTCGGACAGATAGTCAAAGCGTTTATGGACGGTAAAGAAGTTATTGAAAGTCTTGAAGAAAGAATTACAGGACGATGGTCAATAGATGAAATCAGACATCCGGAAACTGACAAAGTACTTGTTAAAGCAGATTCAATGATGAATCCTCGTCATGCGAGAAAAGTTGTTGCTGCGGGAATTAAAGCAGTTAATATCCGTACAGCACTTACTTGTAAGTCAGATATCGGAGTTTGTGCTAAGTGTTATGGTGCTGATATGGCAACAGGTCTTCCGGTTCAAGTTGGTGAATCAGCTGGTATTATTGCTGCTCAATCAATCGGAGAACCAGGAACACAGCTTACAATGCGTACTTTCCATACGGGTGGTATTGCAACAACAGACGATATTACGCAAGGTCTTCCAAGGGTTGAAGAACTTTTTGAAGCTCGTAAACCAAAGGGACTTGCAATTATTGCTGAGTTCGCAGGAATCGCTAGGTTCCATGAAACTAAGAAGAAACGTGAAGTCGTTCTTACTAGTGATGATGGTCTAGAAACAAAGACATACTTGATTCCTTACGGTTCAAGACTTAGGATTGACGATGGACAACAGCTTCAACCTGGTGATGAATTAACTGAAGGTAGTGTTAATCCTCATGATATCCTTAAGATTAAGGGTAAAAGAGCATTACAAGATTACATGCTTCAAGAAGTTCAAAACGTATATCGTTTACAAGGTGTTGAGATTAATGATAAACATGTTGAGGTTATTTGTCGCCAAATGCTTAAGAAAATCAGAATTGAAGAAAGTGGAGACACTGAATTCTTACCTGGTAGCTTAGTAGACAACCTTGAATTTGTTAAAGTGAACAGACAATTAGTTGAAGAAGGTAAAGAACCAGCAGGAGGTATTCAAGTATTACTTGGTATTACAAAAGCATCACTTGCTACTAACTCTTTCTTATCAGCTGCTTCATTCCAAGAAACAACAAAAGTTCTTACAGAAGCTGCAATTCGTGGTAAAGTTGATCCACTTATTGGACTTAAAGAAAATGTTATTTTAGGGAAACTTATACCAGCAGGTACAGGTATGGATCAATATAGAAACGTATCAATCGAAAAGATTGGTTACACAGAAGTTGATGAAGACGTACTTTTCGCTGAAGACTAAACACAAACTATTAGTAGCCATCTCCTTAGAGGTGGCTACTTTTTAGTTGTCACAAACAAGAACTTGAGATATATCCAATAGAGATATAAATTGAACGAAACCAGATGTTGAATAATATTTGCATTAATGTACTTGACAAGAGTAGTTTGAAGAGTTATAATTCATCAGTGTGCATTTTAATGTACATTTAATTGTGCGTATTCGAAGGGAATGATAAAAGTGCACAGTACTATAGAAGGTCCCAGAGTAGTTGGGACTAAGCAAACGTTAAAAGCCTTAAATGATGGTGAAGTAACTCTATTATTTGTTGCTAGAGATGCAAAACCAGATGTTGTAGGTGAAGTACTAAGATTTGCCGAATTAAACGGTATTAATGTGAACTATGTAGACTCTATGGAGTTTCTTGGTAAAGCATGTAATATAAATGTAAAAACAGCGACAGCTGCACTGATCAAAAAAGAAAATGGAGGTGAAAATTAATGCCAACTTTTAACCAACTAGTTAGAAAAGGTAGAACTTCTTCAGTAAAGAAGTCAACTGCACCGGCACTTCAAAAGGGATTTAACTCTAAGAAGAAGAAGCTTACTGCCAACGCTGCACCACAAAAGAGAGGTGTTTGTACTGCAGTTAAAACAGCGACTCCTAAGAAACCAAACTCTGCACTTCGTAAGATTGCAAGAGTGCGATTAACTAACGGAATCGAAGTAACAGGTTACATTCCAGGCGAAGGCCATAACTTACAAGAGCATAGTGTTGTTCTTTTAAGAGGTGGAAAAATCAAAGACTTACCAGGTACAAGATACCACGTAGTAAGAGGTACACTTGATACTGCTGGAGTAGCAAACCGTAGACAGTCTCGTTCTAAATATGGAGCGAAGCGACCAAAAAACTAAGAAGTGAAAACATTAGTGCCGGTAATTAAGTCGAAAACCTTTTATTAGGATAACATAGATAGAATTAACCGTGCGCGAACAGATTTTTTATTCTGAGTACCTACGAATTAATTTTTATTAAGGAGGGAAGAACCGTGCCACGTAAAGGTCATGTAACGAAAAGAGAAGTTTTAGCAGATCCTATTTATCATGATAAAGTTGTTACGAAATTAATTAACAATATCATGCTAGATGGCAAAAGAGGAACAGCGCAAAGTATAGTATATGGTGCATTTGATAAAGTAGCAGCAAAGACAGGCAAAGATGCAATCGAGGTGTTTTACGCAGCGATTAACAACATCATGCCTACATTAGAAGTTAAAGCTCGCCGTGTTGGTGGAGCAACTTATCAAGTACCAATTGAAGTAAGACCCGAAAGAAAGCAAGCATTAGGATTAAGATGGTTAACAATATTTACTCGCAAAAGAGGCGAGAAAACTATGGTTGATCGTTTAGCTAACGAATTAATGGACGCAGCAAACAATACTGGTGCATCTGTTAAGAAAAAAGAAGATACACATAAAATGGCTGATGCTAATAAAGCATTTGCAAGCTATAGATTCTAATACGGTAAACATAACAGGTAAACATAAACCAATATACATCCGATTCCAGAGGAGGATAAAACTTTGGCAGGTAGAGAATTTTCATTAGCAAATACTAGAAACATCGGTATTATGGCGCACATCGATGCCGGAAAAACGACTCTAACTGAACGTATCCTATTCTATTCAGGCCGTACACACAAGATTGGGGAAACTCATGACGGTGCGTCACAAATGGACTGGATGGAACAAGAGCAGGAAAGAGGTATTACAATTACCTCTGCTGCTACGACATGTTCATGGTTAGGAAACAGAGTAAATATTATCGACACACCAGGTCACGTTGACTTCACGGTTGAAGTTGAACGGTCACTGCGTGTACTAGATAGTGCTGTTGGTGTTTTCTGCGCAAAAGGTGGAGTTGAGCCACAATCCGAAACGGTTTGGAGACAAGCTGATAAATATAAAGTACCACGTATGGCGTTCGTTAACAAAATGGACCGTTCAGGTGCAGACTTCTTTCACGTTGTAGATATGATGAAAGAACGTCTTAAAGCAAATGCGGTACCAATTCAAGTTCCAATTGGAGCTGAAGATAAATTTATTGGAGTAGTTGATTTGTTTTCTATGGAAGCAATAATCTACAATGATGACTTGGGTATTGAAGTTACTCGAGAAGCAATTCCGGCAGATTTATTAGTCACATGTGAGATGTACAGAGAAGCAATGGTTGAATCAATCTGCGAAACAAATGAAGATCTTATGATGGAATATCTTGAAGGTGAAGTACCTTCAGTGAAAGACCTAAAGAAAGCTCTTCGTAAAGCAGTATCTGATGTTTTAATTATTCCTGTACTGTGTGGTTCTGCTTATAAGAACAAAGGAGCTCAATTGCTACTTGATGCAGTTGTTGAATTTGCTCCATCACCACTTGATGTTCCACCTATTACAGGAACGTTACTAGATAGTGATGAAGTAATAACAAGACATTCATCAGACGATGAGCCTTTTTCAGCATTAGCATTTAAGATTATGACAGACCCTTTTGTTGGACGTCTTGCATTCTTTAGAGTGTATTCGGGAACAACAGATTCAGGTTCATACATTTATAATTCTACTAAACAGAAAAAAGAACGTATGGGTCGCATTCTTCAAATGCATGCTAACAAAAGAGAAGAAATTGATAAAGTATACGCAGGAGACATTGCAGCGGCGATTGGTCTTAAATTCACAACTACTGGAGATACATTGTGTGATGAGAAACATCAAGTGATTCTTGAATCAATGATATTCCCTGAACCGGTTATTTCAGTAGCTATTGAGCCTAAAACTAAAGCTGGTCAAGAAAAAATGGGTATTGCATTATCAAAACTATCAGAAGAAGATCCGACATTTAGAACTTTTACTGATGAAGAAACAGGTCAAACGATTATTTCTGGTATGGGTGAACTTCACCTTGAAATCATTGTAGATCGCATGATGAGAGAATTCAAAGTTGAAGCAAACGTTGGTGCTCCTCAAGTTGCATATAAAGAGACAATTACTAAAGAAGTTGAAGTTGATGGTAAATTCGTACGACAATCAGGTGGACGTGGACAATACGGTCATTGTAAAGTTCGTTTTTCACCAATGGATGTAAATGGTGAAAAAGAATACGAATTCAAAAACTCAACAGTTGGTGGATCAATTCCTCGTGAGTATGTTCCAGCAGTTGATCAAGGTATTAAGGGTGCTATGGCAGCCGGAGTACTTGCTGGTTATCCAGTAGTTGGTATCCTTGCAGAATGTTACGACGGATCATATCATGATGTTGACTCATCAGAAATGGCTTTCAAGATTGCGGGATCAATGGCAATGAAAGAAGCCCTCAAAAAGGGTGTTTCACAACTTATGGAACCAATCATGAAAGTTACTGTAGATGTTCCAGAAGATTACATGGGTGACGTTATTGGAGACATTAACTCACGTCGTGGTCAAATGGAAGGTATGGAATCGAGAAATGGATCAGCGCAAATTAATGCTTATGTTCCACTATCGGCAATGTTTGGTTATTCAACTGACCTTCGTTCAAAATCACAAGGTCGTGGTAACTACTCAATGGAATTCCATCATTATGATCCAATTCCTAAGAACATTCAGGAGAAGATCATCAGTGGTAGAGCGGAAGACTAGAAATTAGGTCTTGCAAATAACAAATCTTTTTAATATAATTTCATTAGTGGCTTTTATTAGATTATTGCCACTAATGAATATTTACATAAAATTAAAGAATGGGGAAGAGACCCCCGAAAATAAAGGAGGAAACACGCAAAATGGGTAAAGTTAAATTTGAAAGAAATAAACCGCATGTTAACATCGGTACTATCGGTCACGTTGACCATGGTAAAACCACATTAACTGCTGCAATTACAAAAACATTATATGAAAGACTAGGTACTGGTGCAGCTGTAGATTTTGATAATATCGACAAAGCTCCTGAGGAAAGAGAACGTGGAATCACAATCTCTACTGCTCACGTTGAGTACGAATCAAAATTACGTCATTATGCTCACGTTGACTGTCCAGGCCATGCTGACTACGTTAAAAACATGATCACTGGTGCAGCGCAAATGGATGGTTCAATCCTTGTTGTTGCAGCAACTGACGGTGTTATGGCTCAAACTAGAGAGCATATCTTACTTTCAGGTCAAGTTGGTGTTCCTTATATCGTTGTATTCATGAACAAATGTGACATGGTAGACGACGAAGAGTTGCTAGAATTAGTTGAAATGGAAATTCGTGAACTTCTTGACGAATATGATTTCAATGGCGATAATGCTCCAGTAATCCAAGGTTCAGCTCTTAAAGCTCTTGAAGATCCAATGGGTCCTTGGGGTGAGAAGATCATCGAACTTATGGACGCATGTGATGCATATATCCCTGTACCAGAGAGAGATACTGATAAGCCTTTCTTAATGTCAGTTGAGGACGTATTCTCAATCACTGGTCGTGGTACTGTTGCAACTGGTAAAGTTGAACGTGGAATTCTTAAAATCCAAGACGAAGTTGAAATCGTTGGTTTAGCTGAAAAACCTCGTAAAGTTGTTTGTACTGGAATCGAAATGTTCCGTAAACTTCTTGACGAAGCACAAGCTGGTGACAACATCGGTGCATTACTAAGAGGTATTCAAAGAGACGAAATTCAAAGAGGTCAAGTATTAGCTAAGCCTGGTACGATTACTCCTCATACAACTTTCAAAGCTCAAGTATACGTTCTTAAAAAAGATGAGGGTGGACGTCATACTCCATTCTTCGGAAACTACAGACCACAATTTTACTTCACTACAACTGACGTTACTGGCGTTATCAATTTACCAGAAGGTACAGAAATGTGTATGCCTGGTGATAACATCGAAATGTTTATCGAGTTAATCTCACCAATCGCTATGGAAAAAGGTCAAAAATTCGCGATTCGTGAAGGTGGCCGTACAGTTGGTTCAGGATCTGTTTCCGAAATCACTAAATAATTTAAGATTAAAACATATAAAAGAAGATGCATTTATGCATCTTCTTTTTTGTTCTTCTCCTATCCTAGACGCGCCTAGAAGGCTGCTTCTATTAAAGTATCATGAACCTGTCGTTGGACTAAAATCCAACTATTTTAAAAAAAATAAAAAAGTACTTGCATTGAATTGATTCCTGTTGTATAATGAAAAAGCTGTGACACGAGAGCGTAGAAATCAGAGGTTGCTATTAGAGATTTTAATAGGTTTTCTGGTGGAGCAAGTCTAGTTCACGAAACGAGACGACAAGATCACTGTACAACAATTTAAATCTTAGGATTAAATAATCAGCCAAAGGATGTCGCATGACACACCTGGCGAGATGTGCAGTCACCACTTGTCGTACTATAAGTACGAATAGGAGGCGACTTTTTTTATGGCAACACAAAAAATGCGAATTAGCTTAAAGGCATATGACCACAAGTTAATTGACCAATCAACTGCAAAGATTATTGAAACTGCGAAGAAGACTGGTGCGAAGGTAAGTGGACCGATTCCATTACCAACTAAGAAAGAAATAGTGACAATTCTTAGAGCGGTACATAAGTACAAAGATTCCAGAGAGCAATTCGAAAGAAGAACTCACAAAAGACTTATCGATATCAACATGCCAACAGCTAAAACAGTAGATGCATTAATGCGTTTAGAATTACCAGCTGGTGTAGATATCAAAGTAGACGTAAAGTAGAAATGAACACAGTAAAATAGACGTAGGTAACTTACACCCGTCTAGAATGAATGCGTAAGCATTCCGCTGTAGAAAATCAGGAGGTGCAAGAATGAAGAAAGCAATAATTGCTAGAAAAATCGGAATGACACAAATATTTGTGGAAGACGGATCATTAGTGCCAGTAACAGTATTAGAAGCTGGCCCATGCACAGTAACTCAAGTTAAGACAGTTGAAAACGATGGTTACAGTGCAGTACAAGTAGGTTTTACTGATAAAAAAGCAAAGCATACTACAAAGCCTTTACAAGGGCATTTTGAAAAAGCTGGAGTTGAATTCAAAAGATTTGTTAAAGAATTCCGTTTCGCTAATTCCGAAGAATATGTAGTTGGACAAGAGATTTTGGCTAACGCATTTGAAGCAGGGGACAAAATTGACGTTTCTGGAACATCTAAAGGTAAAGGTTACCAAGGTGCAATTAAGAGACATAATCAATCAAGAGGTCCAATGAGTCATGGTTCTAAGTACCACAGACAAGCTGGTTCAATGGGAATGGCATCTTATCCAGGTAAAGTATTTAAAGGTAAGAAACTTGCAGGACACATGGGTTCGGAAGCTGTTACAATTCAAAACCTTGAAGTTGTAAGAGTAGATTTAGAAAATAATTTAATTCTTGTTAAAGGTGCAGTACCTGGACCAAGAAAATCTATCGTTACAGTGAGAGACGCCGTTAAGGCCTAAGCTTTCAGGAAGGAGGAATACTAATGGCTAAAGTTGCTGTTTTAAATATGCAAGGACAACAAGTTGAAGAACTTGAGCTAAACGATGCTATATTTGGCGTAGAAGTCAATGAGCATTTAATTCATAGAGCTGTAGTAGCTCAACTTGCTAACAAACGACAAGGTACTCAAAGTGCCAAAACTCGTGCGGAAGTAAGAGGTGGTGGAGCTAAACCATGGAGACAAAAAGGAACTGGTCGTGCTAGACAAGGAACAATTCGTGCACCTCAATGGAGAGGCGGAGGAGTTGTATTTGCGCCAAAACCACGTGACTACTCAATCAGCATGAACAAAAAAGAAAAAAGAGTCGCACTTAAATCTGTATTAACTACAAAAGTTGCAGATGCTAAGTTTATTGTATTAGACACATTAGATTTCAGTGAAATCAAAACTAAAAACATGTTAAATGTTTTAGAAAATCTTAAAGTTGGTAAAGCGTTAATCGTTCTTAATGAAGAGAATAAAAACGTGGTAAAATCAGCTGGAAATATTCAAGACGTAAAGATGGCATTAACAAACACAATCAATGTTTATGATATTCTTAAATATGATACTTTTATTGTGACTAAAGATGCTGTTGCAACGATTGAGGAGGTGTACGCATAATGGCAAACCTTTCTTACTATGACGTACTACTCAAACCTGTAATTACAGAGAAGAGTATGGAAGTAATGGCTGAAAAGAAATATACTTTTAAAGTTCATCCAGAAGCTACCAAAGTACAAATAAGAGAAGCAGTAGAAAAAATGTTCAAAGGTACTAAAGTTAAAAAAGTAAATACTATGAATCAAGACGGTAAAACAAAGAGACGTGGTACTACTTCAGGTAAAACAGCTAAGTACAAAAAGGCAATAGTAACATTAACTGAAGCGAGTAAAGATATTGAATTCTTCGAAGGTATGTAATAATATCATCGATAAGATGACACACTAGGTAGTGTGGTAACAAAGAGTTAGAGAGGAGTGGCATAATGGGCATTAAAAAGTTTAAGCCATATACACCTTCCAGAAGAAACATGACTTCATCTACTTTCGAGGAGATCACTAAAACAACTCCTGAAAAATCATTAGTAGTTAGTCTCAAAAAGCATTCTGGTCGTAATAATCAAGGTAAAATAACAGTAAGACATCGTGGTGGCGGACATAAGATTAAATATAGAATCATCGATTTCAAAAGAAATAAAGATGGTATTCCTGCAAAGGTATCTGCAATCGAATATGATCCTAACAGATCAGCTAACATTGCATTAATCGTATACGCAGACGGTGAAAAATCATATATTTTAGCTCCTAACGGTTTAAAAGTTGGAGAGAAATTAATGAATGGATCTGAATCGGAAATTAGTGTAGGTAATTCACTACCACTTAAAAACATTCCGATAGGTTCACTTATTCACAATGTTGAAATGAAACCTGGTAAAGGTGGGCAATTAGCTCGTGCAGCAGGTAATGTTGCTCAACTAATGGCGAAAGAAGGAAAGTTCGCTACAGTTCGTTTACCATCAGGTGAAATGAGACATATTCCGATTGAATGTCGTGCAACTATGGGACAAGTTGGTAACATAGATCATGAACTTCTTTCAATTGGTAAAGCAGGACGTAAGCGTCACATGGGTATTCGCCCAACAGTGCGTGGATCTGCAATGAACCCTAACGATCACCCTCATGGTGGTGGTGAAGGTAGAACTTCTATCGGTCGTCCAAGTCCAATGACTCCTTGGGGTAAACCAGCTCTTGGATACAAGACTCGTAAGAAGAATAAGCATTCAAGCAAATACATCGTTAGAAAACGCGATGGTAATAAGTAGAAGGAGGTTTTCGTAAATGGCACGTTCATTGAAAAAAGGACCTTTCGCTGATGATCACTTACTTAAAAAAGTTGAAACATTAAACGAAAGCGGAGATAAACAAGTAATTAAAACTTGGTCAAGACGTTCTACGATCTTCCCACAAATGGTTGGACATACTATCGCGGTACATGACGGTAGAAAACATGTTCCAGTATATATAGGTGAAGATATGGTTGGACACAAACTCGGTGAATTCGCACTTACTCGTACCTACAAGGGTCACGGTAAAGACGAAAAGAAATCGAAACGATAGGCGAAAGGAGGCTATAAGCAATGGCTAAAGGACATAGAAGTCAGATAAAAAGAGAACGTAACGCTAATAAAGATACAAGACCTAAAGCTAAAGTTTCATATGTTCGCATATCACAGACAAAAGCTAAGCAAGTTTTAGATACAGTAAAAGGTAAAGATGTTGCTTCAGCAGTTGGTATTCTAGCATACACTCCAAGAACAGGTGCAAGAATCATAGAGAAATTATTGAAATCAGCAATTGCAAACGCTGAGAATAATAACAATTTAGATCCTTCAAACCTTTATATAGCAGAGTGTTTTGTAGGTAAAGCTCCTACAATGAAGAGAATTAGACCAAGAGCTCAAGGTAGAGCTTTTAGAATAGAAAAGAAATCAAGTCACATCACAATTATCTTGGACGAAAGATAGATAAAGGAGGTTAAGCATGGGACAAAAAGTTAATCCTCATGGCCTAAGAGTCGGCGTTATTAAAGACTGGGATTCAAAATGGTACGCTGAAAAAGATTTTGCAAATTACTTAGTTGAAGACTATGAAATAAGAAAATTTTTAAAGAAAAAATTATACTCAGCTGGGATCTCTAAAATTGAAGTTGAAAGAGCTTCTGAAAGATTAAAGCTAGATATATTTACTGCTAAACCAGGTATTGTAATTGGTAAAGGTGGTACTGCTATTGAATCACTTCGTAAAGAAGTGCAAGAGATGTCGAAAAGTAAAGTAATTCTTAACATCAAAGAAGTGAAGAGACCAGAAAAGAATTCACAATTAGTAGCTGAAAATGTAGCTCAACAACTTGAGGGTCGTGTTTCTTTCAGAAGAGCAATGAAGCAAGTAATGCAAAGAGCGCTTAAATCTGGTGCTAAAGGCATAAAAGTTACATGTTCAGGACGTTTAGGTGGTGCTGAAATGGCTCGTGTTGAGAGTTATTCAGAAGGAACTATTCCACTTCAAACACTTCGTGCAGATATCGATTACGGATTCGCAGAAGCTAATACAACTTATGGTAAAGTCGGTGTTAAAATTTGGATTTACCATGGTGAAATTCTTCCAGAAAGAGCTAATAAAGAAGGGAGAAACGCATAATGTTAATGCCTAAAAGAGTAAAAAGACGTAAGCAATTCCGTGGACGTATGAAGGGTAAGGCTTTACGTGGTAATAAATTAGTATTAGGTGAATATGGTATTATAGCTATGGAACCAGTTTGGATTAAATCAAACCAAATTGAAGCAGCACGTATCGCTATGACTCGTTATATGAAACGTGGTGGTAAAGTTTGGATTAAGATTTTCCCAGACAAGCCAGTAACAACTAAGCCTGCTGAAACTCGAATGGGTTCAGGTAAAGGTTCTCCAGAGTATTGGGTTGCCGTTGTTAAACCGGGACGTGTAATGTTCGAAGTTGCTGGAGTACCTGAAGAAGTAGCTAGAGAAGCTCTTAGACTTGCAGTTCACAAGTTACCTTGTAAGTGTAAGATCGTTTCTAAAGCAGATTTAGAAGGCGGTGAACAATAGTGAAAGTAACTAAAATGTTAGAAGAATTAAGAAACATGTCAGCTGCTGAGCTGAATGAAGAATTAGTAACAGCAAAAAAAGAATTGTTCAACCTTAGATTCCAAAATGCTACGAACCAACTTGACAATACAAGCCGTATTACAGATGTTCGTAAAACTATTGCAAGAATTCAAACAGTAATGGCTGAACAATTACAAGCTGCTAAGTAGGAATCTACCGAAGGGAGAATACCATGTCAGAAAGAAATTTAAGAAAAACTAGAACTGGTAAAGTTTCTAGTGACAAAATGGACAAAACGATTGTTATTCAAGTAGTAACTACCGTTAAACATCCATTATATGGAAAAATTATCAAAAGAACTTATAAATTAAAAGCTCATGACGAGAAAAACGAATGTCAAATTGGCGATACGGTTAAGGTAATGGAAACAAGACCTTTATCGAAAGACAAAAGATGGCGTTTGATTGAAATCGTTGAGAAAGCTAAATAGATAGCATAAGGAGGTTTAAGTATGATTCAACAAGAATCAAGACTTAGAGTTGCTGACAACACGGGAGCTAAAGAAATCCTTTGTATTCGTGTTTTAGGTGGTTCAACAAGGAGATATGCAGCTATTGGCGATGTAATCGTTGCTACAGTTAAAGACGCAACACCAGGTGGCGTTGTTAAAAAAGGTGACGTAGTAAAAGCCGTAGTTGTAAGAACAGTAAAAGGTGCACGCCGTAAAGACGGTTCATATATTAAATTTGATCAAAATGCAGCAGTAATACTTAAAGATGATATGACTCCTAGAGGAACTCGTATTTTTGGACCTGTTGCAAGAGAGTTACGTGAGAAGAAATACATGAAAATTCTTTCACTTGCTCCAGAAGTACTATAGGAGGTGCACAAATGACAACTAAACTTAAAAAAGGTGATACTGTTGTAATCTCTACTGGAAAAGACAAAGGTAAAGAAGGTAAGATTGTAGAAGTTGATCGTAAGAAGAATAGAGTTTTGATACAAGGCGCTAACATGGTAACTAAACATGCTAAACCAAGTGCTACCAATCAACAGGGTGGAATAGTTCACCAAGAAGCTTTCATAGATGCATCAAACGTTATGTACGTTCACAAAGGTAAACCTACAAAACTTGGCATCAAAGTTGAGCAAGAAGAGCGTAATGGTAAGAAAAAAGCTGTTCGTAAACGTGTTGCTAAATCAACAGGCGAAGCAATCGATAAATAATCGTGAAAGGAGGTTACCTAAGTGAGTAGACTTAATGATGTATATAACACAGAAATTAAAGAATCAATGATGAAAAAATTCGAATACAAAAGTATTATGCAAGTGCCTAAAATTGATAAAATCGTTATCAATATGGGTGTTGGTGAAGCTAAAGATAACGCTAAAATTCTTGACTTTGCAGTTAAAGATTTAACTGCTATCTGTGGTCAAAAACCAGTTACAACGAAAGCCAAAAAATCTGTTGCCGTATTTAAGCTAAGAGAAGGAATGGACATTGGTTGTAAAGTTACTTTAAGAGGAACTAAAATGTATGAATTCCTTGATAGGTTAGTAAGCCTTGCGTTACCTCGTGTTCGTGACTTTAGAGGTGTTAATGCTAACGCATTTGATGGTAGAGGAAACTACGCTCTTGGAATTAAAGAGCAGATCATTTTCCCTGAAATCGAATACGATAAGATTGATAAAATTAGAGGAATGGATATAATACTTGTAACTACTGCTAACACTGATGAAGAGGCAAGAGAATTGTTAACACAATTCGGAATGCCTTTCGTAAAATCATAAGGAGGCGCAAACATGGCAAAAACATCCATGAAAGTCAAACAACAACGTGTTGCTAAGTTCTCAACTCAAGCATACACTCGTTGTAGAATATGTGGACGTCCACATTCAGTTTTAAGAAAATACGGAATATGTCGAGTATGTTTCCGTGAATTAGCATATAAAGGTCAAATCCCTGGCGTTAGAAAAGCTAGCTGGTAAATTTCGGAAGGAGGCAACACACTATGTCAATGAGTGATCCAATTGCAGATATGCTCACTAGAATTAGAAATGGTAACACTGCTAAACATGATAAAATAGAAGTACCTACTTCTAAAATGAAACTTGCAATAGTTGAAATTTTAGCAAGCGAAGGTTACATCAAAGGTTATAAAGTTGTTAAAGCAGGCGATTTCCAAAACATCCGTGTTGAACTTAAATACGGCGCAACAAAAAGTGAAAAAGTTATAGCAGGAATTAAGAGAATTTCTAAACCTGGTTTACGTGTATACGCAGGAAAAGACAATCTACCTAAAGTGTTAGGTGGTCTTGGAATAGCAATCATATCAACTAACAACGGACTTGTTACTGATAGAGAAGCACGTAGATTAAATGTTGGTGGCGAAGTTATCGCATTCGTTTGGTAATATAAAAAGGTGAAAAGATTATACAACCACATTTAATGTTTATACTATTTTAATAGTTTCAATAACTCAAATATGATATCATTATGATCGTGGTTGCATTTAATCACAATTCAACCGATTAGGAGGAAACAAAATGTCAAGAATCGGACGTTTACCTGTTGAAATTCCAGCAGGCGTTGAAGTAAAATTAACTGATAACAATGTTATCACAGTCAAAGGACCTCTAGGTAATCTAGAGAGAACTTTAGTTCCTGAAATGAAAGTAGAATTAGAAGGAACAACAATTACTGTAACTAGACCAAATGATCTTAAAAAAATGAAATCATTACACGGTTTAACTAGAACTCTTATCGCTAACATGGTCGAAGGAGTTTCAAAAGGTTACGAAAAGAAACTAGAAATAAACGGTGTTGGTTATAGAGCTCAAAAACAAGGTAGTAAACTTATATTAGCATTAGGGTACTCACATCCTGTTGAGATGGAAGATCCAAAAGGTGTTGAATCAATTCTTGAAGGTACTAATAAGATAACAATCAGAGGTATCAACAAAGAACATGTTGGGCAATATGCTGCCGAAATCAGATTCAAAAGACCACCAGAGCCATATAAAGGCAAAGGTGTTAAATATGCTGATGAGATTATCCGTCGTAAAGAAGGAAAAACAGGTAAAAAATAGAAAAGGAGTGAACTAAAATGATTAAAAGAGCATCGAGAACAAGTGTTCGTGTTAAGAAACACTTAAAAATACGTAATAAATTCTCTGGTACTACTGATCGTCCAAGATTAGCAGTATACAGAAGTAATAATCATATTTACGCGCAAGTAATTGATGATACTAAAGGCCATACATTAGTTGCTTCTTCTTCTAAGACATTAGGATTAGAAAAAACTAACGATGTTGCAGCTGCAGTTGCAGTTGGTGAAGCTATCGCTAAAAAAGCAATAGAACTTGGTATCGTAACTGTAGTTTATGACCGTGGTGGTTATGTATACCATGGTAAAGTAAAGGCACTAGCAGACGCAGCAAGAGAAGCAGGATTAAAATTCTAAAGGAGGCAATATTATGAGAAAAAGTTTAATAGATGCCAGCAATTTAGACCTAGAAGAAAAAGTAGTTACTATCCGTCGTGTAACAAAAGTTGTTAAAGGTGGACGTAATTTCAGATTTGCAACTTTAGTTGTTGTCGGTGACGGTAAAGGTCACGTAGGTGCTGGTGTTGGTAAAGCAACTGAAATACCTGAAGCGATTCGTAAAGGTATCCAAGACGCTAAGAAAAATTTAATTTTAGTACCACTAGATGAAAATGGAAGTATTCCACATGATTTCATAGGTATATTCGGAGCAGCTCAAGTACTACTTAAAAGAGCACCTGAAGGTACTGGTGTTATCGCTGGTGGACCAGCGCGTGCAGTATTAGAATTAGCTGGAGTTAGAAATATTCGTACCAAATCATTAGGCTCTAACAACAAGAACAATGTTGTTGCTGCAACAATGACTGCTCTATCGTCACTTGTGACGCCAGAACAAGTTGCTGCTAAAAGAGGCAAATCTGTTAGCGAAATTTTAGATTAGGAGGAAGCAAAAATGGCAGAAATCAAAGTAACACTAGTAAAATCAACCATTGGTGCTAAACCTAAGCATAGATTGACTGCAACTGCATTAGGGTTAACAAAACTTAACAAAACAGTTGTTAAAGAAGACAATGCTGCTATCAGAGGTATGGTTAACCAAATAACTCACTTAGTAAAAGTGGAAGAAGTTTAATACTGCCAAGGAGGTGCAATGCGACGTGAATTTATCACAATTAAAGCCTGCAAAAGGTTCAACAGGTAAGAATTTCAGAAAAGGTAGAGGTGCGGGTTCAGGTAATGGTAAAACAGCTGGACGTGGACAAGACGGTCAAAACTCACGTTCAGGTGGTGGTACTAGACCTGGATTTGAAGGTGGACAAATGCCTTTATACAGACGTTTACCAAAAAGAGGTTTCACTTGCAGAAATAGCAAAGAAATCGTCGGTATTAATGTCGATGAATTAAATAGATTTAGAGCTGGAACAATAGTAGACGTAGAGAAAATGATCGCAAACGGTTTAATTAGTAATCCTAAAGATGGAGTTAAAATTTTAGGAAATGGCGAGTTAAACAAAAAACTTACAATAAAAGCTAACGCTTTTAGTAAATCAGCGATTGTAATAATCGAAGAAGCTGGTGGGAAGGCTGAGGTGATCTAGTGTTTAGTACACTTAGAGATGCATTTAAAGTAGAGGACCTTAGAAAAAAAATAATTTTTACATTATTAATGTTCGTAGTAATCCGTATTGGAGCCGCGGTCCCAATCCCTGGAATAGACAATGCTTTATTACAAAATTTATTCGCTCAGAATGAGCTGGATTTAGTTGGGATGTTGGATGCGTTCTCCGGTGGAGCATTTAAGAACATGACTCTGTTTGCTCTCGGTATTATTCCTTATATTAACTCAAGCATCATCATGAACCTTCTTACCATTGCAATTCCTGCTTTAGAGGAAATGCAAAAAGAAGGTGAAGATGGAAGAAAGAAAATTGCAAAAATTACTCGTTTCGGAACAATAGGTTTAGCGGTAGTTCAAGCAGTTGCAATCTCAATCAGTCTTAGAAGCATGTTTGTTTCTTATGATATATTTTCAGTAGTAGTAGCAGTTGTTGCTATGACTGCAGGTACCGCATTCTTGATGTGGATTGGTGAGAGAATTACAGAAAATGGTATTGGTAACGGTATTTCATTAATCATCGTTGTTAATATTGTCTCTAGATTACCAACTGGATTCACTCTTCTTGTAAACCTTGTTAAAGGTGGACAATACATAGAGTTAATTTCAATTTTACTTCTATTCTTAGCAATGGTTGTAGTTGTTGTGCTAATCCAACTGGGTGAAAGACGTATAAATGTACAATACGCTAAAAGAGTACAAGGTAGAAAAGTATATGGTGGACAATCAACACATATTCCACTAAAAGTAAATATGGCAGGAGTTATTCCGGTAATTTTTGCATCATCTTTACTTCAATTCCCTTCAATTATAACAAGATTTTTTGTTGCTGATCCTAATGGATGGTGGGGAACTGTGCTTAACTGGATCAATTATTATAGTATTAAATCTAACTATGGTGTTGGTGCATTACTTTACTTCTTATTGGTTATTGGTTTTGCATACTTCTATACAGCGATTATATTTAATCCGTTTGAAGTGGCTAACAACCTTAAGAAAAATGGTGGTTTCATCCTAGGTATTCGTCCGGGACGTCCTACTGTTGATTATTTAACTAACATCTTGAATAGAATGGTATTTATTGGGGGATCAATATTAGGTTTAATAGCTGTAGCACCAATCCTAATATCCTTTATTACTAGTGTTCAAATCAACTTTGGTGGTACTTCACTTATTATTGTTGTAGGTGTTGCGCTTGAAACGGTTAAGCAAATTGAGGCTCAATTAGTAATGAGACATTACAAAGGTTTCCTTAACTCATAATTGCGATTATGTAATCCAAAGAGACAAGTAACAATCATAATGCTTGAGCATTCAAGCATTATGTTCTTTGTTACTGTTAGTTATAGGAGGTATAATTTTGAAATTAATCATGTTAGGCGCTCCAGGTGCGGGAAAAGGTACACAGGCTAAGTTAATAGCTGATATGTATAATATCCCTCATATTTCAACGGGTGATATATTTAGAACTAGCATTGAAAATGAAACATTACTCGGTGTCAAAGCTAAAGAGTATATGAATCAAGGATTGTTAGTTCCGGATGAATTGGTACTAGAATTAATAGCTGATCGTCTTAGTCAAGCAGATGCAAAGGAAGGTTTTGTATTCGATGGTTTTCCACGTACAATACCACAAGCTGAAAGTCTTACTAAGACATTAAATAAGATAAATAGTGGAATTGACTTAGCAATTGACGTTAGTGTTCCTGACGAAAACATTGTAAAACGTATGGCAGGTAGAAGAGCATGCACTAAATGTGGAGCTACCTATCATATAGTGTATAATCCACCTAAGGTTGAAGGTATATGTGATATAGATGGAAGTGAGTTAATACTCCGTCCGGATGATGAACCAGAAACGGTTCTTAAACGACTTAGTGTATATCACGAACAAACTAAACCACTTATCGAATACTACAAAAACTCAAATCTACTCGTTACTGTAGATGGAACTCTTGCAATTGAAGATATTTTTAATACCATTGTAAAGGTATTGGGAGCTTAAGCTATGGCAATTCATATAAAAAGTAAATCTGAAATTGAGAAGATGAGAAAAGCTGGGAACTTGGTAGCAAGAACTCACAAATTAATTGAACAACAGATCAAAGTTGGAGTTTCCACCTTTGAGTTAGATCAAATAGCTGAAAGCTTTATTAAAGAAAATGGAGCGACACCTTCATTTAAGGGGTATCATGGTTATCCTGGATCTATCTGCGCATCAGTAAATGATGAGGTAGTCCACGGCATACCAAGTAAAGATATATTACTTAAAGTGGGAGATATCATCAGTATTGATATAGGTGCATACCTAAACGGCTTTCATGGCGACGCTGCAAGGACCCACAGGGTTGGAGCGGTCAGTGATGGAGCAAATAAATTGATTGAGGTTACGAAACAAAGCTTCTATGAAGGACTTAAATTTGTTAGAGCTGGTAATTATTTACATGAAATATCAGCGGCAATACAAACATACGTCGAAGCGAATGGTTTTTCTGTTGTAAGAGATTTAGTTGGTCATGGAATAGGAAGCGAGATGCATGAAGAACCTCATATACCGAATTATAAACCGGTAGGAAGAGGACCTAGATTGCAAGCTGGTATGGTACTAGCCATAGAGCCAATGGTTAACATTGGTAAATATGATGTTCGTGTTCTTAAAGATGACTGGACAATCGTTACTTTGGACGGATCTTTATCCGCTCATTATGAAAATACTGTTTTAGTAACAGATGATGGTTATGAATTGTTAACCATATGTCAGTAGAGGTGACTGATATGAATGAAATAGCATTAGGCCGAATTGTATATTCAAAAGCAGGACGAGATAAGAATTTATTTTTTGTTGTTGTTGATTATAAGAAACCTTATGTATCTTTAGTAGATGGAAAACTAAGAAGATTAGATTCCCCAAAAAAGAAAAAAGACAAACATATTCAAGTTACAAAGTATATCGATGAAAACATTAAGCAATTACTTGAATCTGAAAATCGATTAACGAATGCTGATATTAGAAAAAGTTTAAGTCAATATTTTGAAGCAGTTAACCAACAACAATAAGGAGGCATTTATGTCAAAAAAAGATGTTATAGAAGTAGAAGGTAGAGTCATTGAGAAGTTACCTAATGCTATGTTCCAAGTCGAATTAGAAAATGGTCATAAGATCTTAGCCCACATTAGTGGTAAGTTAAGAATGCATTACATAAGAATTCTCCCAGGAGACAAAGTAACTATTGAAATGTCACCATACGATTTGACAAAAGGTCGTATAATCTGGCGAGATAAGTAAGAAAGGAGCGAACGAGATGAAAGTTAGAGCATCTGTAAAACCAATTTGTGAAAAATGTAAAGTTATCAAAAGAAACGGTTCAGTTCGTATCATCTGTGAAATCAAAAAGCATAAACAACGTCAAGGTTAGTATTAATTTTTGACACAAATCAAGAATTTCAAATTTATTTTGAAAAAGACTTGAATGTTCGACGCAAATAGACTATAATGTCTATTTGTGAGCTTAGTTAGCATTTAGTCATGATTCACTAGGGTAAGTTGTAACTGGCTTCATACCTAGAATCGACTATTTAACTATAAATTCGAGTTGTTAATGAAGTATCTAGCGGCCGGTTGCAGGCTGTTTTGTTAACAATGACCCATTAATATATTGAAAAGTATATACAAGCCTCACCGCCTTGTATGGATTTTAAAGTATATTAATGAACAAGTGATAATATTTCTTAATGAGAGTACAATCCTCGTACAACAATAGTTTGATTACTTATTTGATTTGTTGGATAGTTAAGAACTAGAATTACTATTAAATAATAACAATGTAATTACTGGAACAAAAGATAATAGTATTGATGATAATATCATCTGATATGGAGGTGCAAAATTACATGGCACGTATTGCTGGTGTAGACTTACCAAGAGAAAAACGCGTAGAAATTGGTCTTACTTATATTTATGGTATAGGTCGTCCAAGTTCTCAAAGAATAATAACAGAAGCTGGAATTAATCCAGATACAAGAATTAGAGATTTAACTGATGAAGAAGTATCTAAATTACGAGAAGTAATTGATGGTACGCAAAGAGTTGAGGGTGACTTACGTCGTGAGATCGCACTTAATATAAAACGTTTAATGGAAATCGGTTGTTACCGTGGAATCCGTCATAGAAAAGGTCTACCTGTTAGGGGACAAAAAACTAAGACGAATGCTAGAACTCGTAAGGGTCCTAGAAGAACAGTAGCAAACAAGAAGAAATAGTGTAAGGAGGTTTGACGAATGGCAAAAATAGCCAAAAAAAGCAGCGGTAAGAAACGCGTTAAAAAGCATATTGAACGTGGGCAAGCCCATATTCAATCAACTTTTAATAATACAATAGTTACATTGACTGATACCGAAGGCAATGCTCTAGCATGGGCAAGTGCAGGTGGCTTAGGCTTTAGAGGTTCTCGTAAATCTACTCCTTATGCAGCACAAATGGCAGCTGATGCAGCGGCCAAAGCAGCAATGATGCATGGTCTTAAAACCGTAGAAGTTATGGTTAAAGGTCCAGGTTCAGGAAGAGAAGCGGCAATCAGAGCATTACAAGCAGCAGGCTTAGATGTTACAAGCATTAAAGACGTTACTCCAGTTCCACATAATGGATGTCGTCCACCAAAACGTAGAAGAGTTTAATAGCTAGGAGGTGTTAGATTAATGGCAAGATATAGAGGTGCAGTATGTAGACTTTGTCGTCGCGAAGGAGATAAATTATTCCTTAAGGGCGAGAGATGCTATACAGGTAAATGCGCAATGGATAGAAGACCATTTGCTCCAGGGCAACATGGTAGAAGACGTACGAAGATGTCTGAGTACGGAAGTCAATTACGTGAAAAACAAAAAACAAAAAGAATATATGGTATTCTAGAAACTCAATTCTACAACTATTATGTTGCAGCAGAGGGTAAAAAAGGTATCGTTGGTGATAACTTGCTTATCATTTTAGAGACTCGTTTAGATAACGTTGTTTATCGTGCAGGTCTTGGACGTTCAAGAACAGAAGCTCGTCAAGTAGTACGTCATAATCACGTATTAGTTAACGGCAAAAAGGTTAACATTCCATCATTTTTAGTAAAAGCTGGTGATGTTATCACTCTTAAAGAAAAATCACTAAACCTTCAAAGATTTAAAGATATCATTGAGACTACTAACTCACGTTTTGCTCCAGCATGGATGGAAGCAGACCTTGAGAATAAAACTATTAAAGTATTAGAAGTACCAAATAGAGAAGCTATTGATATCCCTGTAAACGAGACACTTATCGTCGAGTTATACTCTAAGTAATAAGTGATCCCACAGATCAAAGGAGGGTCCCATACAGTGTTTGAATTTGAGAAACCAAAAATTGATATTGCTGAATTATCAGAAGATAATCGATATGGTCGTTTTGTTATAGAACCTCTTGAAAGAGGTTATGGAACGACTTTAGGAAATTCACTTAGAAGAATTATGTTGTCATCATTACCTGGTGCAGCTGTAAGCAGCGTTAAAATTGAGGGTGTACTACACGAATTTTCAACAATTCCTGGTGTTAAAGAAGACGTAACAGAAGTTATTCTTAACATCAAGCAATTGTCGATTAAGAATAATTCGGATAGTAACGAACCAAAAGTTGCTTATATTGAGTTTGAAGGCGAAGGTGTTGTAACCGGAGCTGATATTCAAGCTGACCCAGATATTGAAATAGTTAATAAAGACTTAGTTATCGCTACACTTAGTGGTGGTGCAGACAGCAAGTTGTTTATGGAATTAACGATTTCTAAAGGTAGAGGTTATGTTGGTGCAGACAAAAACAAAACAGAAGATCAACCTATCGGAGTAATACCTGTAGACTCAAGTTTCACACCAGTGGAACGAGTAAATCTAATCGTTGAAAATACGCGTGTTGGACAGATTACAGATTTTGATAAGTTGTCACTGGAAGTATGGACCAATGGATCTTTATCACCTGACGAAGCTGTTAGTTTAGCTGCAAAGGTTCTTAATGAACATCTTAACTTGTTCATTGACCTTTCAGAAAATGCTAAAAATGCTGAAATCATGGTTGAAAAAGAAGATGATGAAAAAGAAAAAGTTCTTGAAATGAGTATTGATGAACTAGAATTGTCAGTACGTTCATATAACTGTTTGAAGAGAGCTGGAATTAATACGGTTGAAGAACTTACAAATAGAACACCGGACGATATGATGAAAGTTCGTAATCTAGGACGTAAGTCACTTGAAGAAGTATTACAAAAGCTCAATGAACTAGGCTTACAACTTAAGCCTAACGATGAATAAACTCTATAAAGGAGGTCTATAGATGTCTGGATACAGAAAGCTTGGAAGAACTTCTAGTCAAAGAAAGGCTTTACTTCGTAATCAAGTAACTAACCTTATCTACCATGGTAAGATTAGGACTACTGATACAAAAGCTAAAGAAGTTCGCAAATTGGCAGAGAAGCTTATTACAATAGCAATCAAAGAAAAAGATAATTATACTGATATTAAAGTTACACAAAAAGTGCCTAAGAAAACAGCTGACGGTAAACGTGTTAAAGAAGTTGTAGATGGTAAAAAAGTAACTCAATATGAAGAAATCACAAAGTCTATCAAGAAAGACAGTTCGACTAGATTAAACGCTAGACGAAAGTTGCTTGCATTTCTTTACCCTGTTACTGAAGTACCTGAGTCAAACGCAGGTAAAAAACGTAGCATTAAAGAAGTAAACTTAATTGATAAATTATTTGATGAAATTGCTCCTAAGTACGCAGAGCGTAAAGGTGGATATACTCGAATCGTTAAGATTGGACCACGTAAAGGCGACGCAGCAGAAGAAGTAATTCTTGAATTAGTTTAATTATTAGGGACTATCCTTTAGGGGATGGTCCTTTTTTAGTTGGTAGATTTGGTTTTGTGTCGCTTATGATCTTAGGGTGCCATTATATGAAGCTTTGAAGAGCGAACTGGTCGCTTATGGCGACTTAAGCTGAAGTACGTCGTAGTACCAGAGAATCTATCCTATGACGACTTAAGCCGAACGTGTATGTAGTGCCTGAGAATCTATCCAATGGCGACATGAGCCGAACATAAATCTTTTAAACGCAGAAGAACAAAAGCTTGATTAAATCAAAGAAAATGTGTATCATAAAGGGTAATGTTTCCATTGATAAGGAGTGAAACCATGTTTATTAAATCTGACAAAGTAGTTTTTGATTATCATATTCATAATGAGTTAGGTGAGGTGGAAAAATCTCAACGTGCACTTGATGGAGTTGACTTAAAAATAGAAAAAGGAAAGTTTATAGCCATACTAGGACATAACGGCTCTGGGAAGTCTACATTCGCTAAACACTTAAACGCATTATTGCTACCTTCAGGTGGTACCTTGTATGTTAAAGATATGGACACGAAGGATGATGAAAAATTATGGGATATTAGAAAAAGCGCAGGTATGGTTTTTCAAAATCCCGATAATCAAATCATCGCAACCATCGTTGAAGAAGATGTCGCATTTGGACCTGAGAATTTAGGTGTACCCAGTGAGAAAATCAGGTTTTATGTGGATAAGGCACTTAGTACGGTTGAAATGACTGAGTATGCGCATCATTCACCTAATAAGCTGTCAGGTGGGCAAAAGCAACGTATTGCTATTGCTGGGGTGCTTGCTATGCATCCTGAATGCATTATTTTGGATGAACCGACTGCAATGCTTGATCCGTCCGGACGTAAAGAAGTCATTGATACAATACACTTTTTAAACAAAGAAGAAGAAATCACCATAATTCTCATCACACATTATATGGAGGAAGCAGTCGATGCCGATTACATATATGTGATGGAAGAAGGCAAGATTTCTTTTGAAGGTACACCGATAGAAGTTTTTAGTCAAGTGGATAAGATGAAAAAGGCGGGATTAGATGTCCCCCAAACTGTAGAATTAGCAAGTATGTTAAAAAAAGAAGGCGTCGATATAGATACGAATATTTTGTATATAGATGAGATGGTAGATAAATTATGTCAATTAAAGTTGAACAATTAGTACATACATATTCAAAAGGCACTCCATTTGAAAAAAAAGCATTAACTGGAGTCGATATTACAATTGAAGATGGTGAATTCATTGGCTTGATCGGTCATACCGGATCAGGTAAATCAACTTTAATTCAACATTTAAATGCACTGTTGGAACCAGAATCTGGAAAAGTGTTTGTAAACGATGTGGACGTTTTTTTAAAAGGAACAAATCGTAGAAAAATCAGACAGCAGGTTGGCTTGGTTTTCCAATACCCTGAACATCAATTGTTTGAAATGACAGTATATAAAGACGTTTCTTATGGTCCCACGAATATGGGCCTTGAAAAAGAGGAAATCAATCGAAGAGTTATTGATGCTTTGGATAAAGTAGGCTTGGATGAAACGATTTATGAAATGTCTCCTTTTGAATTATCAGGTGGCCAGAAAAGACGTGTTGCCATTGCAGGCGTTCTCGCTATGCAACCGGATATACTTGTCTTGGATGAACCGACAGCGGGACTTGATCCTTCTGGGCGTGATGAAATCCTCGGCGAAATCAAAAAACTTCATGATAGACTAGGCATTACAATTATTCTTGTTTCACATAGCATGGAAGATATTGCAAAGTTCGTTGAAAGAATAGTTGTTATGGATAGAGGGAGTATTATCTTAGAAGGAAATAAATACGATGTATTCAAAGAAGTTGAACTTTTAGAAAGAATAGGACTAGGTGTTCCGCAAGTTGCTAAAATCTGTTATTTGTTGGGTGAAAGAGGATTTGACTTCGATAAGACAATAACAACGTTAGATGAAGCAGTTGACGCCTTAAAATCACAGCTAAGAGTGGGTGAGAATCATGATTAGAGATATAACCATTGGCCAATACTATCCTGCTGAGTCAAAGATTCATGAGTTGGATGCAAGAACGAAGATAGCCATGACTTTTGGGTTTATCATATCATTGTTTTTTGGTACTCATTTATTCTTTTATAGTGTTGCAGCAATCATTCTGGGTACAGTGATCAAAACATCAAAAGTGCCTTTTAGTTATATGGTAAAAGGATTGAAGTCAATTATTATTATCATACTGTTTACAGTGTTTATTAATTTGTTCTTGAATAAGTCGGGGACTGAAATTATAACAATCGGATTTATTCATGTTACGGATCAGGGATTATTAACTGCAGCTGCAATGGCTGTTCGGTTAATGATGTTAATTATCGGTTCTTCAATACTTACGTTGACAACGTCTCCGATTGATTTGACAGATGCAATTGAAAGATTGTTAAAACCCTTTGAGAGAATAAAAGTTCCAGCGCATGAAATTGCTATGATGATGACCATCGCCCTTAGGTTTATACCTATTTTATTAGAAGAAACAGACAAAATAATGAAAGCTCAAATGGCCAGAGGTGCTGATTTTGAAAGCGGAGGTCTCATTAAAAAAGCTAAAAGCTTAGTTCCGTTGCTGGTTCCTCTTTTTATATCAGCTTTTCGAAGAGCGGACGACCTTGCTCTCGCTATGGAAGCAAGATGTTACCGTGGTGGTGAAGGAAGAACTAAAATGAAACAACTTAAATATGGGAAACAAGATGTCATAGCTTACATTCTGTTAGTTTCATATATGTGTTCAATGGTTTTATTGAGCACGTTGTTTAAAGGTGCAGTATTATTATTTTAAAAAAAAGGATGTCAGTATCAAACCAAAAAATCAAATGAATCATATGGAGTTAATATGTTGAAGAAATATTATTATAAATTAACAATTGCATACGATGGTGCCAATTATTGTGGTTGGCAGATGCAGAAGAACAGTCCGTCTATCCATGAAGAGATGATGAAAGCAGGCAAGAGTTTTCTGGATGAAGGGTTCACGGTCACTGGATGCTCTAGAACAGATTCTGGAGTACATGCACTCAATTACGCCGCATTGTTGGTGACAACTAAGAAAATGGATGTGAGACGCATTCTAGGAGCTTACAATGCACATTTGCCCAGAGATATTGTGTTGCACGATGCTCAGGAAGTGAATGAGAATTTTCATCCTCGTTATACATCAAAGAATAAACATTACCGTTATACAATATTTAATAATAAATATCCTATCCCACAGTTTATGCAGTTTTCACATTATTGCTTTATGGAACTTGATGTTGAAGCAATGAATGTTGCTGCAAAGGCGTTTGTTGGAACCCATGATTTTATTGGCTTTAGTTCTATGAAGACGACGGTGAAAAACACTACAAGGCGAATTGATTTATGTGAAGTGGCTAAAAACGGGAATTATATTGAGATTGATATTATCGGAAAAGGATTTTTATATAATATGGTTAGAATAATCGCAGGGAGCTTAATTGAAGTAGGTCTAGGTAAAATCAAACCAGAAGACATGGCTTTGATTTTGGAGTCTAAAGATCGCTCTAAAGCGAGGATAACAGCACCGGCGAAAGGATTGACATTGGTTGGCTTAGAGTATGATGATTTGTAACTATCTTTTATGAGGGGGGGAGTTTGAAATGAAAAACATAAGTAAACTAATTATAGTAATGGCATTGCTATCTATATGCTTCAGCCAGTTTATCACGGCGAATGAAGATGGTTATGAAGAACCAGAACTGTATAAAGGCACAATAGTTGAGATTATATCGGATGAGGATATTAGTATTGAAACATCAGGAGGTTCTTATGTACAACGAATACAAGTTGCAAAAGTTGAACTTTTAAACAAAGGACGTAAAGGAGAAATCATTGAAATAACCAACAATATTGACGAAATCATGGCATATACGATAGAAATCAATGTGGGTGATGATGTTTATATTTTCTATGAAAAGGATAGTGAGGGGAATGAATTGACAGCTCACATTCATGAATTCAGAAGAGATAAAGATATCTATTATCTAGTAGCTGTCTTTGCGTTTTTGATGATTATGGTAGGCGGAGTTAAAGGTGTAAAAAGTTTAATAACATTGGGCTTAACAATTACAGGCGTATACTATCTGCTGGTTGGAATAGTTGCCGGTGGTGATCCTATCTTTTTGTCAGTTGTGATTTCGTTCATCATTACTATAGTTACAATGTTTATGGTTGCCGGATTTAACTTTAAGGCAGTATCCGCAGTGGCGGGTACATTTGGTGGAGTCATTATAGCAGGGGTCCTTACACTGATCGTCAGTAGAAGTTCTAATTTGACAGGTCTTGGAAATATGGAAGCGCAAATGTTGCTGTATAGTGAACATTCAGCATCCTTTAATATTCATGGAATATTATTTGCTAGTATTCTGCTAGGTACATTAGGTGCGGTCATGGATGTTTGCATGTCGATTTCTTCAGCAATAAATGAAATTACAATAGCGAATCCATTGATGAGTAAAATGGAACTATTTAAATCCGGCATGAATATTGGTCGAGATGTTATGGGGACAATGGTTAATACGCTGATATTAGCTTATGTCGGAACGTCTGTGTTTCTTATTCTGATATTTATGGTGAATGACATTCCAATGATTGATATCGTTAATATGGATCTTGTTGCTACCGAAATTGTTCGTGCACTTACTGGTACGATTGGTTTGATATGTGCGATACCTATTACAGCCGTTGTTTCAGCTATCCTTGAAAAGAAGAGTGTTGGGTATTAAACACAAAAAAAGTAATTTATATGAAAAAAGCATTGACACACTAGGATGGATGTACTATAATGTTGAAGCGTAAGTCCACTTATAAAATCCAATGCCCCGGATTTTAGAAAATAGAGATTTAATTGAAAATATCAGAGAATTTGAAAAGAAATTAGGAGGAAATCCCATGAAAACTTTCATGCCAAATGCACAAACAGTTGAAAGAAAATGGTATGTTGTTGATGCAGAAGGTCAAACACTTGGTCGTCTTGCTTCAGAAATTGCTAAAGTACTTACTGGAAAAACAAAACCTATTTACACACCTCACGTTGATACAGGTGATTTCGTTATCGTTATCAATGCTGAAAAAGTTGTATTAACAGGTAAAAAATTAGATCAAAAGCTATATAGATGGCATACTGGGCATCCAGGTGGTCTTAAAGAAGTTAAATACCGTGACATGATGATTAACAAACCAGAAGAGGTTGTTATGCATGCAGTTAAAGGTATGTTACCTAAAAACATTCTTGGACGCAAAATGCTTACTAAACTACGCGTATACAAAGGTGTAGATCATAAGCAAGAAGCTCAAAATCCAGAAGTTATCACTTTTAACTAATTTAGATTTGAAGGAGGAAAACTCGTGGCACAACAAGTAAAATATTACGGCACAGGTCGTAGAAAAAATAGCGTAGCAAGAGTTTACCTAGTACCTGGTACTGGTAAAATCACAATTAACAAAAGAGACATCGAAGAATATTTCGGTTTAGAAACTTTAAAAGTTATCACTAAACAACCTCTAGTACTAACAGATTTATTAACTAAATTTGATGTACTAGTAACAGTTAAAGGTGGAGGATACACAGGTCAAGCCGGTGCAATCCGTCATGGTATCTCTAGAGCATTATTGGAAGTAGATATCGAGTTAAGAGGAGCGCTTAAAAAAGCAGGATACTTAACAAGAGACCCAAGAATGAAAGAACGTAAAAAATACGGTCTTAAAGGCGCAAGACGTGCTCCTCAATTCTCAAAAAGATAAGCATTATCATATACAAAACCCCGCAAGCCTTGTGCTTACGGGGTTTTTATTGTGTGTTACAAAGCCTCTGGATGTTTAGATTCAAGAGGCTTTTTTCAAGTATCTATTCTATAGGTTCCATTTTAGTTAACCCATGGCTTTCTTTTCGTTTGCAGTAATATAACTTGCAGCATAATCATTATTTTGAAATACAGATGAAAACTACACGGTTGAACATGTTTATGTGTTTTTATTTGGTGAGGGAGTTAAACATGTTCATTATCACTTTTTACCTAGATACTTAGGAGCGCCAATTGAGTTTAGAGGAACAAAAGTTTATGAATGGAAAGATGCACCACATGGTGATTATAAGAAGACAATTGAATATTGTTTAGAGTTAACCCGATTTTTTATTGTTGCTAAAGATAAAAGGATACGCTTTGGTATAAATATAAGGAACTTAATTATAACTTTGATATATTTGATAGCACTTGTTCCTTTTTTGGATTCCTCAATCGGACAATATTATCACTTGAACTAAATAGACTATTTACCTTTTGATATGAAGAAGTAGAAAAAAATCAAGTACCTTTATTCAAGATTATCCAAATTGTTTATCGTACAAAAAAGTGGTTGTGGTAAAATATATATAAGCATCAGGATGGCATAATAGCGAATTGTGGAGATATGTTATAGAGGACATGCTTTATGAGTGGAAGGGTTTAAGTAAAAGGAGGATTAAATGGGATTTTACGATAATGAAATGAATGTAGAACAATACATTGAGATGAGTAAAGAATACGATAATCACTATATCCTAAAGGCATTACAAAAGCACCTTCAAGCAGGAGCAACAATATTGGAACTGGGTATGGGACCAGGTAAAGATATGGAGAGTTTGAATGACATATATCATGTGACAGGATCAGATAAATCAAAACTATTCCTAGAGAAATATAAGAGTAAGCATATAGAGGCTGAGCTTATACAATTAGATGCAGTGACATTAGATACAACAAGAAGATTTGATTGTATATTTTCAAACAAAGTATTACAGCACCTCACTAGAGGTGAATTGCAAGAATCAATTGAAAAACAAGTGAAGATTTTGAATCGAAATGGCATAGCACTTCATACATTTTGGCATGGGGTGGGGGAAGAAGAATTTGATGGATTATTGTTTACATATTATGATGATGAAGAATTGAAAACAAAATTCGGGAGTGAATTTGAAATCATTGAAGTTGAAAGATATAAAGAAGAAGAAGAAAATGATTCAATTATAGTAGTATGTAGAAGAAGGGGATAGCTAAAGTTTCTTGCATCCCCCAAGTATAAGTAATGTTAACCCTATTTCCTTTTATAATAAAAAACAGCAAGCTGGGTGCGATCTCGAAGTCCCAACTTTTCTAAGATGATACTTAGGTAATTCCGCACTGTACCTTCCCCAAGATAAATAATGTCAGCAATTTCTTTGTTAGATAGGCCGTCAGCAACATAGGAGATAATAAGTTGCTCTTTTTCATTCAAATCAAAACTAGATAGATCATCTTGGCTGTTATCGGATATAAGTGCTGGTATTTTGGTCATTATTTCATCTCCGAAGACACGTTGACCTGCATAAACCGTTTTAATTGATGGAATAATGCTTTCGAAGTTTTGTTTCAGAATATAGCCTTTTGCACCTAGTTTTAAAGCATTAATAATATAGTCATCATCTGAAAAAGTAGTCAAAAATAAGATTTTTGCATCTGGATAAGAATCTAGGATAATCTTTGCGGCTTCAATGCCCGTCATTTGTTCCATACGTATGTCCATCAATAAGACATCTGGTTGTAAGGGAGGTATACATTGAAACGGCTTCAAGTCCATTGTTACCAATACCAACCACGGTTAGATCAGAATCGGATTCGATAATTGTTTTTAGTGAAGTTGAGACGATGCGATCATCATCGACGACAAGTATATTCATAATTAGGCTCCTTATTTTATATTATAGTATATTAGGTTGAGATAAAGTTAATCTTACAAAACTATCTTTTGACATTCTGTTCATAGTTTGAAACTTGAAAAACAGTTTACAATTCTTTTGGTAATGAAATAAAGATTTCAAAACCATCTGTTGTGCGTACTTGAAAATGCCCGTTTAGATTCTCAATACGCTGTTCCATATTCTTTAAACCAATTCCTGTATCTGGATTAAAATCATTTATTGAACCGTTGTCATGAATAATAAGTTGATATAAACTTGGGTGTTCTTTTAAAACGACACTTACTTTTGTTGCATTAGAATGTTTAATAATATTTGAAAAAGATTCTTTTACAATAGCTATAAGTGCATAACACTGTTTTTGCTCTGGAGCAGTGCTAAGGGAGTTATCATATTCTACGCTACAAAAGGTGAAGGATTGAATAATCTCACTAAGTTTAGCATCTAAATTGATAGAGGTATCATATAAATCATGTACACTTTGTCGAATATTGTCCATACCCCATAGCCATCAAGCTAAGCTATATATAATGATAAGTAGTTTTCTATAAATGAAAAAATTGCCATTTTTTTCATTTACATAAGTTTCAGTAGATAATCATAAGTTTTAATTTTATTTAATGAC
>Ga0314774_1000158_pt1 | contig 59018 bp, 59 predicted proteins | sample MetaGCBIA2018_FD_204515 | JGI IMG/M metagenome (GOLD analysis project Ga0314774, IMG submission 204515) | Cryopeg brine microbial communities from Beaufort Sea near Barrow, Alaska, United States - CBIA 2018 | ecosystem: Environmental > Aquatic > Marine > Coastal | place: USA: Alaska | collected... | reverse complement strand
CGTAACCGCCAATCATATGGGTCGGCTTGAGCACTACCCGGGTCACCGAGTTGTGATGGCCGCCACGGGTGCCGGTCATCTCACTGCCAGGCATGTTCACGATGCGTTCCTGGGCGTGGTACATCATCACCATGCCCTCCATCACGCGCTGACTGACCACCGCCCGGGCCACCAGAGCACCGTTGGCGTTGAAGCACTCGACCCAGTCGTTGTCCTCGATCCCGGCCTTGACTGCATCGACCTCGGACAGCCAGATGATCGGGCCACCGCGGCTCAAGGTGAGCATGATCAAGTTGTCGGAGTAGGTGCTATGAATACCCCACTTCTGGTGCGGGGTGATCCAGTTCAACACGATCTCGTTATTGCCATTGGGCTTCTTGCCCAGCACATAACCGGTTGTGCGGGTGTTAACCGGCGGCCTGTAGCTCATCAGTTGCTCACCGAAGGCCTGCATCCAGGGGTGATCCTGGAAGAACTGCTGACGGCCGGTGATGGTGCGCCACGGAATCATCTCGTGGACGTTGGTGTAGCCGGCGCTGTAGCTCACGTGATCGTCTTCTAGACCGGACCAGGTCGGGCTGGAAATGATCTTGCGCGGTTGCGCCTGAATATCGCGGAAGCGGATCGCCTCGTGCTGCTTGCCCACCGCCAGGTGGCTATGGTCGCGACCGGTGAACTTCGACAGCGCCTGCCAGGCCTTGACCGCGACCTGACCGTTGGTTTCGGGCGCCAGCGTGAGGATCACCTCGCAGGCGTCGATCGCAGTATTGATCTGCGGCCGGCCCTGACTGATACCTTCTTCCAGCACTTCATGGTTGAGTTGACCGAGGAATTCGACTTCGTGGTCGGTATTCCAATTGATACCCTTGCCGCCATTACCCAGCTTCTCGAGCATCGGCCCCAGGGAGCTGAATTTCTTGTAGGTGTTGGGGAAATCGCGCTCCACCACCACTATGTTCGGACAGTTCTTGCCAGGCACCGGTACTTCCCCTGCCGTTTTCCAGTCGGTACCGCCGAAGGGCTGCGCCAGTTCACCGGGGCTGTCATGCAACATCGGGATGCTGACCAGGTCCTGCTCCACCCCTAGCTCGCCTTCGGAAATCTCCGAGAATTTCTTGGCGATTGTCTTGTAGATATCCCAGTCGGACCTGGATTCCCAGGCCGGGTCTATCGCCGCAGACAAGGGATGAATGAACGGGTGCATGTCCGAGGTGTTCATATCGTCCTTTTCATACCAGGTCGCGGTGGGCAGCACGATGTCGGAATACACGCAAGTAGAGGACATGCGGAAGTCCAGGGTCGTCACCAGATCGATCTTGCCTATGGCGCCTTCATCCACCCAGTCGGCTTCAGTCGGTTTGACCCCGTCGCGCTTGCCCAGATCCTCGTTCATCACGCCATGCCGGGGCGTACCGAGCAGGTACTTGAGCATATATTCATGGCCTTTGCCTGAACTGCCCAACAGGTTGGAGCGCCAGATGAACATGTTGCGCGGGAAATTATCGCTGTTATCCGGCTCTTCGCAGGCGAAGCGCAGACTGCCATCCTGCAGGCTTTTTAGCGCATATTCCTTGGGATCCATGCCCTTGGCTGCCGCCTCGCGACAGATGGCCAGCGGGTTGCGGTTGAACTGTGGGGCACTCGGCAGCCAGCCACCGCGCTCGGCACGGATGTTGTAGTCGAGCATGTGCTCGGGGAACTGGGACTTGTCGGCCAGCGGCGAGAGAATCTCGTGCACGCTCATCTTCTCGTGACGCCACTGGGAGCTATGGCTATAAAAGAAGCTGGTGCCGTTCATCTGCCGTGGCGGACGGCTCCAGTCCAGGCCGAAGGCCAGCGGTAGCCAGCCGGTCTGCGGGCGCAGTTTTTCCTGACCGACATAGTGAGCCCAGCCGCCGCCGGTCTGCCCCACGCAGCCGCACATCAGCAGCATATTGATCAGGCCGCGGTAGTTCATGTCCATGTGGTACCAGTGGTTCATCGCCGCGCCTACGATGATCATCGAACGGCCTTTGGTCTTGTCGGCATTGTCAGCGAACTCACGCGCCACCTGGATGACCTTTTCACGGCTCACACCGGTAATCTGCTCCTGCCAGGCCGGGGTGCCCGGTACACTGGCATCGTCGTAGTTGCTGGCCACGTTGGCGCCCCCCAGTCCACGGTCGATACCCAGGCCTGCGGCCTGGATATCAAATACCGTTGCGACACGCAATTGCACACCATTGGCCATGCTGAGCAAACGACTGGGCAGGTGGCGATACTGGATCTCTTCACCATCAGCCTGTTGGAAATGATCATGCAACTGGCCACCGAAGTACGGAAAAGCGACATTGACCACCTCGCCCTGCTCGATCTGACTCAATTGGAGACTGACGTCGCGACCTTCGCCGCCCTCGCGGGCTTCAATGTTCCATTTGCCTGATTCGCCCCAGCGATAACCGATCGAACCCAGAGGCGACACCAGCTGATCGGTATTTTCGTCTATCGCGATGGTCTTCCATTCGGGATTATTGTCCTGGCCCAGCTGGTCGTCCAAATCAGAAGCGCGCAGGAAGCGTGTAGGCTTGAAACCGTGCTCGGCCTCTTCAAGCAACACCAGCATGGGCAGATCAGTGTAGCGGCGCACGTAATCGGTAAAATACGCACTGGGGTTTTCTAGGTGGAATTCCTTGAAAATCACATGATTGAACGCCTGCCCCAGGGCAGCATCGGTACCCTGCTTGGGGTTTAGCCAGAGGTCGGTCAGCTTGGCAACTTCGGAATAGTCCGGGGTGATCGACACGGTTTTGGTGCCCTTGTAGCGAACCTCAGTAAAGAAGTGCGCATCCGGCGTCCGCGTCTGGGGCACGTTGGAACCCCAGGCGATGATGTAGTTAGAGTTATACCAGTCGGCCGATTCCGGCACGTCGGTCTGCTCGCCCCAGACCATCGGAGAAGCCGGGGGCAGATCGCAATACCAGTCGTAGAAGCTCAGGCATACGCCGCCAATCAAGGATAGATAACGGCTGCCGGCAGCGTAGCTGACCATGGACATCGCCGGGATCGGCGAGAAGCCGACCACCCGATCCGGACCATACTGCTTGACGGTATAAACGTTGGCCGCCGCAATGATCTCGGTAACCTCGTCCCAGCTCGATCGAATGAAACCGCCCAGCCCACGTTCGGCTTTGTATGAAGTCGCCTTGACGGAATCCTCGACGATGCTGCGCCAGGCGTCGACCGGCGCCTTGGTTGCCCGCTCTTCGCGCCACAGTCGGAGCAGTGCCTTGCGCACCTTGGGGTATTTCAGTCGATTGGCGCTGTAGATGTACCAGCTGTAACTGGCGCCGCGAGGGCAGCCGCGCGGCTCGTGGTTGGGCAGATCCGGACGGGTGCGCGGATAGTCAGTCTGCTGGGTCTCCCAGGTAATCAGACCGTTCTTGACATAAATCTTCCAGGAGCAGGATCCGGTGCAGTTCACGCCGTGGGTGGAGCGTACGATCTTGTCGTACTGCCAGCGGGCGCGATAGACATCCTCCCAGTCACGGGATTCGATGCGTGTTTCACCGTGTCCCTCGGCGAAGTCATCCTGCTTGCGGTTGAAGAAGCGTAGCTGATCGAGCAAGTGGCTCATGGTCTTTCTCCTCTTTCAGCCTGGTCTATGCCAAGCCGGCTTTCAGGTAATAACGGAGCGCCAAGGCGCGGCGCAGTCAGATTCTGATCAAAGGGTTTTCTGCGCGTCCAGTACCTCCAGCTCACGATCTACCGAAGACACGTAGTACTCTTCGGAAAAGGCGCCCTCAGGCTCCTTGAGCCAGAGCAGGCACAGGCAGAAGCTGATGAAGGCCCCGGCGGCGATAATCATGAAAAACTGTGAAGGAGTAACGAAGGTGAACAGGGTCAAGTAGCAGACCGCGCCAACGTTGCCGTAGGCGCCGGCCATGCCGGAAATTTGCCCGGTGACCCGCCGCTTGATCGAGGGAATAATGCCGAAAGTCGCGCCCTCCGCGCCCTGGACGAAAACAGAGCAAGCGACGGTAATGAACACAGCCAGGAACAGCGGCCACTTCTCGTTCATCAGGCCCATGAACAGAAAACCCACACTGATACCGAGCATATAGGCCAGCATCACGAAGCGGCGATTACCCATGCGGTCCGAGACCAGGCCACCCATCGGCCGGGCTACCAGATTCACAAAGGCAAAGGAGGCAGCGATGATGCCGGCCGTGGTGGGTGTCAGACCCCAGGTCATTTCAAAGAACATCGGCAGCATGGAGACCACCGCCAGTTCGGCGCCAAAGTTGGCAAAGTAGGTGGAGTTCAATGCGGCGACGCTATTGAAGGGATATTTATCGTCCTCTGGCACACCTTTTTGCAGAATCGGCACGTTGACGCGCAGAATCTGCACCACCTGGTAGACAACGACCGCGACGATGATCGCGTAGCATATCCAGGCGCCGGTTGCGGACAGGTAGCCCATCGCTTCGATACGCCAAACCAGGATCGCCAGGACGCCTACCATTGGGATGGTCCAGACAATCAGCTTGATCATGTCTGCCCAGGTGCTGACTTCCAATGCGGCTGTTTTGTGCGGTTTGCGGTGGATGGTGCCAACGGGGCCATCGGTTATCGCGAACCAATAAAATACGCCGTAAGCAGCCATGATGATCGCTGAAGCGGCGACCGCCCAGCGCCAGCCGTCGGGCCCGCCGAAGGCATGAATGGCAATGGCCGGCAGGGTCATGGCCGCTGCGGCTGAACCAAAGTTGCCCCAGCCGGCGTAAAAGCCTTCAGCAAATCCGATGTCCCGGGGCTTGAACCACATTGCTGTCATGTGGATACCCACCACAAAGCTGGCACCCACTGAGCTCAGCACCAGACGCGACACCAGCAATTGCACCCGCGTGTCGCCAAAAGCGAAAAACAGCGCGGGCAAGGCCATGACCACCAGCAAAATCGAGAACACCCGACGCGGACCGAAGCGGTCGAGCGCCATCCCGACGATGATGCGCGCCGGGATGGTCAGCGCCACGTTGGCAATCGCGAACAGCTTGATGTCATCAGGGGTCAGCCAGTTCAGGCTTTTGAGCATGCTTGAGGCCAGCGGCGCCATGCCAAACCAGACAAAAAAACTGATATAGAACGCCAGCCAGGTCAGGTGCAGCGCGCGGATTTCAGGCCGTTTCCACTGAAAAACGTCGGACACTTTCATTTAATATCTCCTTGTACCATCACGGACAAGCCTGAATCAGGACCGGACAGGGTGCGCGCCGGGCCAGAAAAGCGCTGACGCTGCCAAAGGTCATGTAATCGAGCTCATCCACCAGCAAGTTCAGCGAGCGAGAGATGAAGCCACCATCGGGTTCGTGGCTGTGACGGGCGATCACTAGTAGGTCCGGCTTCTTGTGTTCAACGGCCTTGAGAATCATCTTGCGTACGTCCCCCTCGGCGATGATCACCTCGGCATCCAGCCCCTGCTGACCAACGAGTTCGGCAGCTGAGCGCAGATGCCCCTCGAATTCGGTACGCTGCTCCTGATAGTTCTGACCCGCTACGCTGCTGGTATCCAGGCTCTCTTCCACCACGCCCACCAGCATAATCAGTGGCTTGAGTGGCCCGAACATGTCAATGGTGCTCTGCAGCGCCCTGACGGCGTTACGGGAGTGATCATAGGCAATCATGATTCGCATGTTCATCACTCCACTCAGGGGTTCTTGACGTAGGCGTTGGGACGCAGGTAGAACCACCAGTTGAGTACCAGGCAGAGTGCGTAGAACACAGCGAAGCCATACATGGCCAACTCCGGCGTACCCGCCTTGACCTGCTCGCCGATCACGATCGGCGCAACAAAAGCGCCATAGGCCGCCACAGCCGAGGTCCAGCCCAGTACCGGGCCGGCTTTCTCGCGGTCATAGATCACGCCGATGGTGCGGAAAGTGGAGCCATTGCCGATGCCAGAAGCGGCGAACAGCACCAAAAATAGCAACAGGAAAAGCAGGAAGAACTGTTCCGGGTGCGTGGAGCTGTAAGCCAGTTGCATGACATAACCTGCAGCAACCGATGCAACCACCATGACCACCGAGATGACCTGGGTGACAATCGAACCGCCGACTTTGTCAGAGATCCAGCCGCCCAGCGGACGGATCAGCGCTCCAATGAACGGGCCGATCCAGGCATATGTCAAAGCGCTAGGGCCGTTGGGATTGACTACCCGGGTGATACTGCCATCGGCGGCGACTTCGTTCAGATAACCGAAGATAACGGTGATAGACAGGGGCAACGCCATGGAAAAGCCGATGAAGGAGCCGAACGTGAGGATGTACAACACGCTCATCGACCAGGTGTGCTTGTCGGAGAAAATCTGGAACTGGCGTTTGATATTGGGCTTGATGCTGCCGGGCAACATGCGCAGGATGAAGAGGGTAAGACCCATGATCAGCAGCATGGTGACCCACATGTTCAACACACCCAGTCCGGTGGGCGCTGGCAGGTACAAATACAGCCCCAGGCCGGCCGTGACAAAACCGACCCCGTAAAGCCCGAGAATCCTGCCGAAAGCAGACAGCGTCCTGCCAGGATTGGGCGTGATGGTCAGCAGGTTATGCATACCAAACCAGCCGGCAAAACCCAGCGGTATGAGGAATACCACCCAGATCCAGCCGGCATTTTGAATCCAGGTCTCGGTGCCCGCGGCGATGCGGCCGATCAGGGTACCGCTGTCACTGATCAGCGTCATGGAACCGCCAGCGAACGCGCCAAACACCCCGGCGGTCATAGCCAGAGGAATCAGTATCTGCATAGTGGTCACGCCAAAGTTACCCAGACCGGCGTTCAAGCCCAGTGCGAGGCCTTGCTGACTCTTGGGATAAAAACCGCTGATATTGCTCATTGAGCAGGCAAAGTTGCCACCGCCAATACCGGACAGAAAAGCCAACAGCTGAAACACCCATAACGGGGTGTCCTGACTCTGCAGGGCCATACCCGCGCCGGCAGCCGGAATCACCAACAGCAGTGTGGTAAGAAAGATGGTGTTACGCCCGCCCGCGATGCGAATCATGAAAGACGCAGGTATGCGCAGGGTTGCTCCGGTCAGACCAGCGATCGCAGTGAGAGTGAAGAGTTCTGCTGCGGCAAACGGAAAGCCCAGATTGATCATTTGCACCGTCACGATGCCCCACATCAACCAGATGGCGAATCCCATCAGCAAACTGGGTATGGATATCCAGAGATTACGATTGGCGATTTTCTTCCCACGGCTGTCCCAGAAATCAGAATCCTCCGGGTTCCATTTTTCGATATCGGTCATGCTGCGCCCCCTTCCTTTGCCTGCTATGCCACCGTCCGATAACCAGGAGCGGTGGGGATAGCTGGCACCTTAGAAGACGGGTAGCCGAACTAACTTGATCCATATCAATAGTTTCGCAGGGACAAAAGTGTCAAGATGACCAATCTACCTATTTATGGATACTCCCCATACAAACAATAAACTGATATAAATCAGAAACTTGTATTACTAAAAAACCGCTCGTTTGTTAGCTGGACGATACACTGAGATTTTAGGGGTATACCCGTCCTAGGGCTTTCCATGGAGTCGCCGTTCATGACCTTTACCAGCGCCCGTATCGATTACCCCGCACATGATTCAGATATTCCCGCGGCCCGCCACTCGATCGTCTTCAGCACGCTGGTCGCCTTCGTCATTATTATTGGTATCACCCTGATAAGCATGCTTGGCGGCTTGCATATGGCCGATTCCGTAGAGGGTGATGCAGGCGCGATAAACCAGGCCGGCAGCTTGAGAATGCAGGCATACCGTCTAGCCTTGATAGCCGACCAGGATACCGGCACCCTGAACCAACAGTTGGAGGCAATGGACGCTACCTTGGCGTCAGCTTCCATTGCCTCGGCTCTGCTCAGGCATGACGGCAGCGGACTGCCCGAGTTACATGCCCTGGCTATGCATCAATGGCAACGCACCATGCGGCCTTTATTGGAGAACCCTGCCGGTGCAGCGCGCTTTCGCGCAGAAGTGCCGCAATTTGTTGCGCAGCTCGATGAGTTTGTGCGAACACTGCAGAAGTCATCAGAACAGAAACTGGAGGTCATCCGCGCCCTGCAAATCGGCACACTCTTTGTGGTTGTGCTGATTGCGTTTCTGCTCATTCTGGCGCTAAACAATAATCTGGCTATTCCTTTGCGCCGACTGACCGCCATGGCCCGCCACATCAGCCAGGGGAACTTCACTGGTCAAGTGACGGTATCCGGGCAAACCGAACTGAGCATGCTTGCCCGTACCCTGAATCAGATGAATCAGGAACTGGCCAACCTATATGCCGAAATGGAACACAAGGTCGATGACAAGACCGCCGCTCTGAGACGCAGCAACGCCACGCTCCAGTTACTTTTCGACAGCGCACGACTGCTCTATAGCCAGCCGCACGAACCCGTATTGATGATGGGCCACCAGCTGCATAAAGTGCGCGACATCCTCGGTTGCGGGCCCGTTTCCCTCTGCCTGAACCGGGCCGCCGAAGCTGGCAGCCATACCGCGATGACGTCTGCCAGTCTGCAGCCACCCGCCTATTGCAAACTCCCCGATTGTCAGACTTGCCCGGCCAATAACAACGACGGATGTTTGCCATCAGGCAGCCACCTGATCAGCTTCGAATTGCGTTCGGGACAGACCGAACTCGGCGCCCTGCGCATCGAACAGGCCGCCGGAGAGCAACTTGAGCCCTGGCAGACGCGTCTGATGATCACGCTGGCAGACCTCTACGCCGCCTGCCTGACGTTGGCCAATCAGGGCCATCAGCAAGCCAGAATGGCCTTGATGGAAGAACGCGCGGTGATCGCCCGAGAACTCCACGATTCCCTCGCCCAATCGCTATCCGCGCAAAAGCTTCAGCTGGCCCGATTCAAGCGACAGACTGCCAAAGGCTGCGCACCGAAGGAACTGGCCGACACCATGAAGCAAATAGAGGACGGTTTGAACGCTGCTTACCGGCAGTTGCGCGAACTTCTCACAACCTTTCGTATCAAGGTCAACGAGCCCGGCCTGAAACCGGCTTTACAGGCAACGGTGGAGGAGTTCGGAGCCAATTCGGGTGTAGATATCCAGATGGACTACAAACTGGACCATTGCCCCCTGACGCCCAACGAGGAAATCCACTGCCTGCAGATCGTCCGCGAAGCGCTGAGCAACGTAGTCAAACATGCCCAGGCAAAGTCCTGCACTCTTAGGCTGGTCCAGGACAGACAAGGAACCATTCACGTCACTGTCGATGACGACGGCGTCGGCATAGCCGAGGCGATCTCTCCTGCCGGCCATTATGGAATAAGCATATTGATCGAGCGTGCCAGCAGCCTCAATGGCACCCTGACAATCTCACCCCGCGATGAAGGCGGCACGCGCGTGTACCTGCGTTTCCCGCCGGACTATCGCTTAATCAACCTGAAACAGGAGCGGGCCGAAACATGACCGATCATCCGACTACTGCCGAGGCCATGGCAGAGGACCCGGTACGAATACTGCTGGTCGACGACCATCCCATGATGCGCAGGGGCATGCGTGACCTGCTGGCGATGGAAGATGACATGGATCCGGTCGGCGAAGCCGGTAGCGGCGAGGAAGCTGTGCGCATGGCCGTCGAGCTGGAACCTGATCTGATTCTGCTGGATCTGAACATGCCCGGCATGGATGGCTTGGAAACGCTGCGCCAGATGCGCGATCAGCAGGTAGATGCGCGTATTATCATGTTCACTGTCTCGGATGATCACAGTGACGTACTTGAAGCCTTGCGCCACGGCGCCGATGGTTACCTGCTCAAGGACATGGATGCTGATGAACTAGTCGAGCATGTGCGCCTGGCCGCCAAGGGCAAACTGGCACTGAGCCCTGAGCTGACCATGGTCCTGGCTGAAGCTATTCGCGAACGACCGAAAACGCCTTCACAGGTTCAGGCAGCCAATCTCACCCGTCGCGAGAAGGATGTGCTCAAGTTGATCAGCAAGGGTTTGAGCAACAAGATGATTGCCCGGCGGCTGGACATCGCCGAAGGAACGGTGAAAGTGCATGTGAAACGACTGCTGAGCAAGCTGGATATGCGCTCGCGCACTGAAGCGGCGGTGTGGGTGGTAGAAAATCATATCACCTGAGCACCCTGATCGGAGCCATTCAACATGGCCCGGTCAGCGTGATACGGTCGGGGGCAGCCCAGGTTTCTTTTGCATACCCCAGACCAGTTCCACCAGCTCGTCCTCGAGCTGATCGGCCTGAGCTTCGCTACAGTCCTCACCCAAGCGCTTGCGCAGGCCGAAGTCGCCGAGCATGACATGCAGATCGGGTTCGACATTGACCTGACGCAAACATGCCTGGGCACACTGCAGCTTGCATCCATCAATGGCCACAACCGGCCGGCCAGATTGGGCCACCCGCACCAGTGCCGGTACGCCGCCACCTACTCCGGCAATACAGGACATCTCGGCGACGCCGGCGCGATCCAGGCGCAGAGCCAGTGTATTGGCCAGCTGCGCCACATTCGAGCAACCGGAGCACGAGTAGATAAGCGGATCTGTCTTGACGGGCATAACAATCTCCTTTGCATTATTCTTTCAGGCCGGGCGAGCCGGCGGCGCGTTTTTCACAGGCCACTTCCGTACCCAGCCAGCGCAGGATCTGCCACAGACGCGGAGGCAAATCATCCGGATCAAGACTGTCGATCGCATTTTTCACTTCCAGTCCCAACTCCGTATCGCCCTCGATGATCAACCGGCGGCGAAAGAACAGCGTGTCAGGGTCTTCGTGGCGACTGGCCAGAAGTAGAAATTCTCGCCAGTTACCGCGGATCACCAGGTCATGCGCAGCATGCTCGGCAAGGCGCAACCCAAGCCGACCCAGAGTCACATACCAGCACAGCCCCAGATCCGCGACCTCAAGACGTAACCAACGATCTTGCAGGCAGTCGAAACGACCATCTGCCACCGGCTCGGCAAACAGACGGATCATGGCCTGCTCTATGAGCAGTCGTTGCATCACAAACGGCGTGTAGCGCCCCAGACTCAGTAGTGGTCCTGCGGTCCTCAGTGCCAGATGTCTGGGGCTCAGCATAGGCCAGCCTCCTCTACGCGCAACATACCGGGCTGCCCATGCCAATAGCCGTTACAGCCGTCAATGGCCAGCGGCGGTTCGGCGCCGCGCCGGACCTGATCGAAGCTGCGTACAATCTCCCCCATGCCCGTGGCCGCAGGACTGAGACGCAACATATCCACGCCCATGGCATCCATCCGCGGGTATTCAGCGAGCAGGTTACTGACACCCGCTGACAGGGTCTGTACGCCATTGAGTGTGAACAGCGGCTGCCCTTCCTGACTGAGCAATGGCAAGCCTTCGGGATAATCCAGGCAAATAAAGCCACAGTCGTCCTTGGGCCGATTGTCTGCCCTGGCGGTGAAACAGCGCGCAGAATAGGCTAGTGGCAGATAGCCCCAGGCGTATATTTCAATGTTCGGCAGTGCCAGGTCTTCCTGCTTGGCCTGGCAGATAAGATTACGCAACAGCATTTCGGAACATTCCACCGGCGGGACCCAACGCGTCATCCCCAGCCGAACCATTTCATTCAACGCAAAGGCGTTATACAGGTTCAACGATGGGCCGCCGGTGAACTCGACTCCCGCTTGACTGAGATACTGCACCGCGGCCATATCGTTGGCCTCGACACGCACGTCGCCGTTTTCGCACAGCCGACGCAGGGTGGATAGCTCCGAAGCCGCTTCGATCAGTGCCATACCGGAGATCACGACTTCCGCATCGGTTTCGCTGCGTAGGTCCCGGGCCAGACCTAACCAGTCGTCCAGAGTGAGCGCACGACGTTTTGAGCATACGGTTTCGCCAACATAAATGGCGTCGAGCGGCTGTGTCGCCATCGATGCATAGAAATCCAGAACCGTCTGACGATTCCAGTAAAACAGGATGGGGCCCATTGAAAGTTTCATCAGCTTATTCTCCTCACTGCCATGGCCGATGGTAGGCACCCAGCGTCGTCTGGCTGCCTTCAGATAGCTTGTCCAGCATACGGTTCCAACTCTCATCTACCACATAGCTGGATGGACTGTGCGCGTAACGATCCAGCGCCTGGCGCCAGACGTCGGTAACCTGCTCGACATAGCTGGGGCTACGCTGGCGCCCTTCAATTTTTACTGCCGTCACGCCCATGGCGATCAATTGCGGGATCACATCGAGGGTGTTCAGACTGGTCGGCTCTTCCAACGCATGAAAGCGCTTGCCGTTCACCATGAAACGCCCCTTACACAGGGTCGGGTAGCCCGCCGGCTCGCCATCGGCGTAACGATCAATCAGTACCTCATTTAGGCGCGAGACCAGCACTTCGGGCTCTTGGCTCCAGCGCACCGCACTGGCTGGAGAGCACACGCCGCAAAGATTCGGCGACTGGCCGGTGACGTAAGACGAGAGGTGACAGCGTCCCTCGGCCATAATGCACAGACTGCCAAAGGCAAACACTTCCACCGGAACCGGACTGGCGGCGGCCACCTGGCGCACTTGATTGAGGGACAATACCCGCGGCAGGACCGCACGGCGGATGCCATATTGCTGGTGATAAAAATCCAGTGCGGCAGCGCTGGTCGCGGAGCCTTGTACCGATAAATGCAGATTCAGATTCGGATGGACCCGGCTGGCATAGGCAAGTACGCCCAGATCGGCGGCGATCAATGCATCCACGCCCAGATCGGCTGCCTGATCTACCGCTCTCTTCCAGCGCAACCAGCCATCGGGCAGTGCATAGGTGTTGACCGCTATATACAGCTGGCGACCTTTGGCGCGGATCAATCGCAGGCCGCTCTCGAGGTGCTTGTCGGAAAAATTCAGGCCGGCAAAATGTCGGGCGTTGGTGTCATCCCGAAAGCCGGTGTACACCGCGTCGGCGCCACACCGGACTGCGGCCTTCAATGCAGGCAAACTGCCCGCGGGACATACCAGTTGCATGGGCACTCCTTGCAGATAGCGAAACGCATGATCGGCAAGCCTGAGTCATGTGCGCTTCAGCCGCCTTGATCGGCATCAATAAAGCGGCGCCGTAGTCCGGCCAACAGACCTTTATATGCGGCTTGCGCAGAGGACCGCGGCGCCACTGAGCGGACGAATATGCGCCACGGCGTTGCACGGGCCGGTGCGGCTATCCAGCTGTTGCTGCAGGATGCCGTTCCAGGCCGTGCGACACGCGCCGGGCGATCCCGGCATACAGACCATAAAAACGCCATTGGCAAAGCCGGCCAACGCCCGCGACTGCAGCGCAGAAGTGCCGATTTCGGCATAGGAGAGTTGGCGGAAAAGCTCGCCGAAGCCGTCCATCTGCCGGTCAAGTAACGGGGTTATCGCCCGGGGAACATGATCGCGCTGGGTGAATCCGGTGCCCCCGTTTATCAGTATGACCTGCACGGCGGGATCGATAATCCATTGGGATACACAAGCGCGTAGCAGGTAGATATTGTCGGCGACCAATTGCCGGTCGGCCAGGGTGTGGCCAGCGACACTCAGCAGCTGCACCAGGGCATCTCCCGAGGTATCGGTGGCTGTTGTACGGGAATCGCTGACGGTCAGAACTGCGACGTTCAACGGGGTAAAGTCACGGAGATTGGAATGCGCCATAATTATCCTTGCTGGAAGATTTGCCACAGCATGCATGGCCAGACTGTGACAGGACAGTGTCCATTGGAGGTACCGGCGTAGTTCATCGAGGGCACGCCGCTCAAAAAGACACGCCAGCGGAGGCTGGCGGTTATCGTGCCTGACCCGGACCGGGCGCACCCTGCCATTTGTCCAGCTCTGCGCTGTCCTGCTCCCGCGCATCAACCCACCTCGGACCGGATCCAGTGTCTTCCTTCTTCCAGAACGGCGCGCGGGTTTTCAGGTAATCGATAATGAAATGACTCGCTTCGAATGCCGCAGCCCGGTGGGCAGAGCTGACACCTACAAAGACGATCGGCTCGCCCGGCTCCAATCGGCCCACCCGATGCAGGACGTCGACACCAAGCAGCGGCCAACGCCCATTGGCTTCGTCAACAATCAATTGTAAGGCCTTCTCGGTCATGCCCGGGTAGTGCTCCAGCAACATGCCTGCCACCTCCTCCCCGTCATTGAAATCGCGTACATAACCGACAAAGCCGACCACCGCACCGACGCCCGCCTGCGCTCCGTGCAAACGGTTGAGCATGGCACCGGGATCAAAGGTTTCGGTCTGTACCCGGATGCTCATATCAGCCTCCGGTCACCGGTGGGAAAAAAGCTATCTCGTCACCATCGATCAGGGGGGTCTCGAGGCTACACATTTCCTGATTGCGCGCGCACATCAGCCGCGGCTCGGCGAGCACCTCCCAGCTACTGCCGCGCGCCAGCAGCCGCTGACGTAAATCTGCAACGGTCTGCAGGTCGGTATCCCAGGGGATTTGCTCGTGATCGGTATCCAGCAGTTCCCGATAGCGGGCGAAGAGTTGCAAGGTAATCACGGGGGATCTCCGGCTTGATAGTGACCGCTCTTGCCACCGGTCTTTTCCAGCAACCGGGTCGATTCGATCACCATGCCCTTATCGACCGCTTTGCACATGTCATACAGCGTCAGCGCGGCAATGCTCGCTGCGGTCAGGGCTTCCATTTCCACCCCGGTCTGTCCGGCCAGTTTGCAACGCGCACGGATCAGAACCCGGTCGGGTTCCTGCGCTGTCAGCTCCACGTGAATACCGGTGAGCAGTAGCGGATGACATAACGGGATCAATTCATGGGTGCGTTTGGCCGCCATGATGCCGGCTATCCGCGCGACGGCGAACACGTCCCCCTTGGGGTGCCCGCCATTTTGGATCAATGCCAGGGTTTCCGGGCGCATGCGCACTAGCGTCTCTGCCACCGCTTCGCGAAAGGTCGCCTCCTTGGCGGTGACATCAACCATGTTCGCCTGCCCCTGGGCATCTAGATGGGTCAGCATAGTGCGCTCCTGTGTATCGGGTTGCGCGTACTTTAACTCAGCACGCACGCCGAGGCATTACCTCCCTGGAGGGATACCCCGCCGCGCTATTTCATCTCAGCGTCGCAGGCTCGACGGCGGCGTCAAGTAGTCGCTGCTGCTTGCGCGCCGCGAATGACTGGCGTCTATTTCCATCCGCGCGATGCTGCGCAGATGGACCTCATCCGGGCCATCGGCGATACGCAAGGCACGGGAGCCAATCCACAGGTCTGCCAGTGGCGTATCAGACGTCAGCCCCATCGCACCGAATACCTGGATCGCCCGATCCACAACATTGCCCAACATGGTCGGCACAACGGCCTTGATCATCGCTATCTCACGGCGTGCGGTGCGTGCGCCGATCTCGTCAATCATCCACGCGGTCTTGAGCACCAATAGGCGCGCCTGTTCTATTTCCATGCGCGAACGGGCAATCCATTCGGAAATACTGCCGTGTTGATGCAGGTAGCGACCAAAGGTTTTACGCTCCTGCGCCCGATCTACCATCAACTCGAGCGCCAGCTCTGCCATGCCGATCGCACGCATGCAGTGATGCACTCGCCCCGGCCCAAGTCGCGCCTGAGCCATCATGAACCCGTCTCCCTCAGCGCCCAGCAGGTTGGCCACTGGCACCCTGACGTTGCTGAACAGCAATTCGCAATGGCCCTCTGGGGCCAGGTGATGCATGACCGGGATATTGCGCACAAGCTGCACACCGGGGGTGTCAAAGGGAACGATCACCATGCTTTGCTGGCGCCGCGCCTCGCCCTCTGGATCGGTCTTGCCCATGACGATAAGAAAGTTGCAATCAGGATGCGACGCGTTGGTGATAAACCATTTGCGGCCGTTGATCACATACTGGTCGCCGTCGCGGCGGATCAGCGTCTGAATGTTGCTGGCATCTGATGACGCTACGTCCGGTTCGGTCATGGCGAATGCCGATCTGATTTCGCCGTTCATCAACGGATCAAGCCAGCGCTCGCGCTGCGGCTCAGTCGCGAACAGGTGCAATAACTCCATGTTGCCTGTATCCGGCGCGTTGCAGTTGAACACCTCTGATGCCCAACTCACGCGGCCCATAATTTCTGCCAAGGGGGCATACTGGAGGTTGGTCAGACGCGTGCCGGGCTCATTGTCATCCAGCGACGGCAGAAACAGGTTCCACAGTTGCTCCTCGCGCGCGAGGGCCTTGAGGTCAGACATGAACGAGACGCGCTTGCCCTCGGCCGCTTCCTGTTGCCATTGCCCGATTCGAGGCACAATATGATCATCGAGAAAATCGCGCACTCGGGTTCGCAGAGCGTCCGTTTCAGCACTGTAGGCAAAATCCATCAGCATGCTCCTGATTGAAAAGGAACCACCTTTGAAAGGCATGATCCGATTGAGTAGCGCTCATTCTCAATCATCCAGCCCGCGGGATAATTGACAGGGGTCAATTCAAAGGGCGTTAGACCAGGATTGCGCTCACCAGAGCACTGATAGGCAAAAGCTATCCAAGACTTAGCTGAAATTTATTTTTAGTATGCAGGGCAAAGGTCTACTATCAACCTGTCTTCATAACCGACCGATTAATCAACTAGGAGTCAACGATGTCCGTTATCAACACTCAGATCAAACCTTTTAAGGCCCAAGCATTCAAGCAGGGCAAGTTCATCGAAGTGACTGAAGCCGATGTACAAGGCAAGTGGGCGGTGTTCTTTTTCTACCCCGCCGACTTCACCTTTGTCTGCCCAACCGAACTGGGCGATGTGGCCGATTACTACGACGAGTTCCAGAAGATGGGCGTCGAGATCTACTCCGTGTCCACCGACACGCATTTCACGCACAAAGCCTGGCACGATAGCTCCGAGACTATTGGCAAGATTCAGTACACCATGATCGGCGACCCGACTGGCACCATCACCCGCAACTTCGACAACATGCGCGAAGAAATGGGTCTGGCGGACCGCGGTACCTTCATCATTGATCCCCAGGGCATTATCCAGGCTGTCGAAGTGACGTCTGAAGGTATCGGCCGTAACGCCGAAGATATGATGCGCAAGTTGAAGGCAGCGCAGTACATTGCAGCCCACCCCGGCGAAGTGTGCCCGGCCAAATGGAAAGAAGGCGAAGCCACTTTGGCTCCGTCCCTTGACCTGGTAGGCAAGATCTAAGCACTACTGAATAACCTGGCCTGTCGCGGAGGTTTGCTCCGGGTTGGCGGGCCGGGTTTTTTTTCGACTTGAATTTGCTATTGAAGAGGATGGACACGCTTATGTTGGATGCCAACCTGAAAAAACAACTGGACACGTACCTGCAGAACATCATTACCCCGATTGAGCTCAGCGTGTCCGCAGACGAAAGCCCCAAAGCCAAAGAACTCAATGAACTGGCGACCGAGATCGCCGAGATGTCACCGCATATCAGTCTCAACTGGAACGAGGCCAAACGCACACCGAGCATGAGCATTGCTCAGACAGGAGTGCCAGCGCGCATCAGTTTTGCCGGCTTGCCCATGGGGCACGAATTCACCTCTTTGGTGCTGGCACTGCTGCACAGCGGCGGCCATCCCTCCAAGACCGATCCGGCACTGCTAGAGCAGATCCGTCATCTGGACGGCGAGTACCATTTTGAGACGTATATTTCGTTGTCATGTCAGAACTGCCCAGACGTGGTTCAAGCGCTCAATCTGATGGCGACGCTCAATCCGAATATCACCCACGTGATGATTGATGGCGCACTGTTTCAGGACGAGGTCGAGGAGCGCCAGATCATGGCCGTGCCCTCGGTCTACCTGAATGGCAAGCCGTTTGGCCAGGGCCGCATGACCCTGCCGGAAATCATCAACAAAGTTGATGCCAATGCTAGCAAACGCAAAGCTGCCGAACTGACCAAGCAAAAGCCCTATGAAGTTCTCATTGTTGGGGGCGGTCCTGCGGGTGCGGCAGCGGCAATCTATGCTGCCCGTAAGGGCATTCGTACAGCACTGGTTGCCGAGCGCTTCGGTGGTCAAGTTATGGACACCATGGGTATTGAGAACTTCATTTCGGTGAATTACACCGAAGGCCCCAAGCTGGTATCCAGTCTAGAAGAGCACGTGAAGGAATATGATGTGGACATCTTTACTGAACAGCAGGCCACCAGCCTGACGGAAGGTGATTACGTCACTATCGGCCTGGCCAACGGAGCCACCCTGTCCGGCCGCTCGGTTATCCTGGCAACCGGTGCCCGTTGGAGAGAAATGAACGTGTCCGGCGAGCAGGAATACCGCGGCAAGGGTGTGGCGTACTGTCCGCACTGTGATGGCCCCCTATTTAAAGGCAAGCGCGTCGCAGTCATCGGTGGCGGTAACTCGGGTATCGAGGCAGCAATAGACCTGGCCGGCATTGTCGAGCACGTCACTGTGCTGGAGTTCGCCGATACCTTGCGCGCCGACGAAGTCCTGCTTCGCAAGGCGCGTTCTATGTCGAATATCGACATTAGAAAGAGCGCACAAACAACCGAAGTACGTGGCGACGGCAACAAGGTTGTCGGTCTGACCTACACCGATCGGCAAACTCAGGAGAGCAAACAGGTTGATGTTGCAGGCATTTTTGTACAAATTGGCCTGATTCCCAATACCGAATGGCTCAAGGGTGGACCACTCAAACTGAGCAAACATGGCGAGATCGAAATCGATAATCGGGGCACCACCTCGATAGCCAACGTCTTCGCCGCCGGTGATGTGACCACGGTGCCGTTCAAGCAGATCATCATCGCTATGGGTGCCGGTTCTACCGCAGCTCTGGGCGCCTTTGATCACCTGATACGCACCCCCGCACCGGCCAGTGCCAAGGTTGAACAAAAGCAAAAGCAGGCAGAAACAGCCTGATAGCCCCAAAGCAGTAACAAAAAAACCACACCCTCTCGAGTGTGGTTTTTTTATATCTGGCTTTATACCTGGCAGAAATCAGATCTTGAACCGATTGACCAAATCCGTCATCTCTACGGCCAAACGCGAAAGTTCTCGGCTGGAGCTGTTCGTCTGCTCGGCACCCGCTGCCGACTGAGTCGATAGCTCGCGGATATTGACCAGATTGCGATCCACTTCACGGGCGACCTGCGCCTGCTGCAGGATAGACGTCGCCATGGTGCGACAGACGTTCATTGCCTCCACCGATTTCTCCGTACCCTGCTGCAGGGTACCGATCATGTTTTCGATTTCCTTAGTGGACTGCTGCGTGCGGTGAGCCAGTGCACGGACCTCATCAGCCACCACCGCAAAACCCCTACCCTGTTCGCCCGCACGAGCGGCTTCGATGGCCGCGTTAAGTGCCAACAGATTAGTTTGCTCGGCGATAGCACGGATCACGTCCAACACTCGACTGATATTATGCACCTTGTCAGCCAGTTCCTGCACTTCAGTCGACGTAGCTTCGATGGTAGAGGTCAACTTGTCGATGAGTTGGCAATTCCCTGAATAGTGCTGCGTAACTGATTCTGCATTGTGCTCAACCCCCTCAGAAACCGCGCTGGCTCATCCTTGCCGGCTGTTGTGAAGTCGTGGGTCAGGTCACCTGCGGCGACCATCTCGGTCACTTCAACCGCCTGACGAATCGGCAAAACAATACTGCGCGTCAGTAGCCAGGCAAGAAGGGTAGTGAGAAGGGCCGCAATGACAATTCTGACGATCACCGTTTGCAGCGCGCTGGCATAGCTGACACGGGACTCCTTCTCTGCATCGGCAATGCCATCCCGGTTTGCTGCGTCAAGATCCTGCAAACCCAGGACCATAGCATCAGCCAACGGATTGAGCCGGGGATTAACCAATGTCGAGGCCTCATCAATCTAATCGGTCAGAGGCAGCTGGGCCACCTGTGATTGAACCTCCATGTACTGCTGACGAGCGGTCAGGCATACCTCTAAGGTGGTGCGCTTTTTAGACGTAGCCATTAAGTCGGTAAAATTGGATTCAGCTTTTATCAGTCCATCCAATAGGGCGGCAATTTGGCTAGCTAGCGCTTGACGAGCCGCAACACTGTCTTCAAGAAGCATCCGCAGAGTAAAAATACGAATACGCAACAGGTCCTGACCAAACAATGAAACAGCTTGAGTACTGGGTATCTAGACCGTCTCCACGCTCTTGGCCTGGTCGCGCATATCACCCATTTCACGCATCGCGAGCGTGCCCAGAAGCAACACCAGCAGGGCGATCAGCGCAAACCCGCCCGCCAGTCTGGAGGCAATTGAGACGTTTCTTAGGTTCATGCAGATCCATCCTGTTGTGTGGAGTGCGCTGGGGGCCAGCGTCTAGACGATCTAACAGCAGAGCGGAGGAAATTTTGATTGTAACTAGGAAAATAATTCCAAATCAGCCAGCAGTACCAAGGTCTGTCCAGAGTCGATCCAGCCCTGCAAGATCCCAGGTTCCCGGTTCCTCACGACTGGTAATTACATCAGAGTCATTAATTGACAGATCCAGGGTTTCCAACGGCAACCTCTGACGCGTATCAGTACTGTAAAACACGAGCAACCGTGGCTTGAGCAACACACCGACGTTCTGTTCAATGACCAAAGCCAGCCTATTGGAGGCTAAACGAACCAGCGAACCAACTGGATAAATACCCAAAGTACGCACGAACAGCTGAAAAAGACCGGGATCGAAATGACCTTCCCACTTTGCCATTCGGCTCAGCGATATCGAGGGGTCCCAGCCACTGTGGTATGGCCGATTGGACGTAACTGCATCATATACATCACAGATCGCGGCCATGCGTGCCAGTAGGCCATTTTGCTCACCCACCAGATTACCCGGATAACCCGAGCCGTCCATGCGCTCATGATGATGCAAGCATGCATCCAGGACCTCGGCGGGCATATCAGCAAAGGCAGCCAACAGATCAGCGCCGGCCTGCGGATGGCCACGCATGACATCAAACTCGGCGGCCGTCAGCTTGCCCGGCTTGTTGAGTATGTGGTCAGGCATCGCCACTTTACCCAGGTCGTGGAGCAGACCTGCCATGCCGGCTACCCTGATAGTCTCCTCATCACATCCATAACTGCGCGCCAGCGCTAGCATCAGGGCTGCAACGGCTACAGAATGCAGGTAGGTATACTCGTCGCGGCGCTTTATTCGCACCAGACTCAACAATGCGTGGGCATTACGCATCAGGGAATCGGACATGTCAGAGACCAACAACTGCAGACCCGCGCTTTCAATAGCGCGGCCCATACGCACATCCGTAAACATTTTGATTACATCACGTTTACCACGCGCAATGAGATACTGAGCCCGATCAATTTCTTCACTAATAGAGCAATGTAAGTCATCAGTCGTTTGGGGGGAAAGCGACTGATCGTTATTGGTGGGGAGCGATTCGATCTGTGATGTTTGACTGGTTATTTCTAGGTCAAATGCATGAACTGTGGAGGTATTTTCGCCGAGCATATCGAGGCTGGTCGTCTCCACATGAGTAACGTCAACGCCGCGATCCAAGTCGATGATGATCTCGCGAACGCCACTTTCACGAATTTTTCGCAGCACCTGCTCGTCTTCAATAAAGAGCTGCTTGCTCCAGAAGGGATGATCAATCCACGACCCGCAAAATTGATGCACAAACATCCGGGTCACTGCCTTGTCGACAGAGATTTTCTTGAGCATGGTTAAAACCGAACTCCTGAACCCATGAAGGTACTGCATCAACAGCTAGCTGGCAGGACCAATAGCTTTTAACAAAAACCAGTCAACACTATATCAAAGAGCCATCAATCGGCGTCAGATACCTGCGCAAAATCGACGCCCGATTGCTCGTTGAGCGCTTGAGGATCGAAACGTGCAAGGCAGCCACCTCCGATGACTGGGGGCAACCCAGCGGCAGCACGATCAAGCGGATTCTGCTGTTCAGTACTATCGTCATCGAAGTAAGAGGCCTCTATCTTCATACTTTCGGCGCTCCATTATCATTAAAGTGCTTGACCGCTCGCAGGATATCCCGACGACTGATCTGGCCAACCAGCCTGCCGTCGTCTAGTACAGGAAAGCGTCGCCGCCCGGATTGCACGAAACGTTCTGCAACGGAAATAATGTCAGCGTCCAGATCAATGGTTTCAACTAGGCGTGTCATCACATCGCTCACTTTGATCGAGGCTTCCTCGAAATAGGAGCCGGTCAGAGTGCCCTTAAGGCAGTCACCCTCGGACAGGATACCCACGAGCCGTTTGCGCTCATCCACTACTGGAGCCCCAGAAATGCGGTGTTGAAGCAGCGTGTCGATCGCTTTGGCCAGATCCGTGTCGGGGGTAAAGCAAACCAGATCGGCCGTCATGTATTCATGCACTTTCACAATCTTCAGCATAAACCCTCCTTAGTTCGCATTAATTAAGCGCCACGGTCCGGACTGACCGACATTAGCCAAAAACGACTGTCTTGTTGTCGTGGACCAGCACCCTGTCTTCCAAGTGATAGCGCAAACCCCGTGAAAGCACCATTTTTTCCACATCTTTTCCCAGTCTGACCATGTCATCGGCATTATGTCGGTGGGTGATGCGTACCACATCCTGCTCAATGATCGGACCGGCATCGAGTTCGTCTGTGACATAGTGACAGGTCGCGCCGATCAACTTCACACCCCGCTGGGCGGCCTGATGATAAGGCCGCGCACCAACAAACGAAGGCAAGAAACTGTGATGTATGTTGATTACTCGATTCGCATATCGCTGGCATAGATCGGGGGGCAGTATCTGCATATAACGCGCAAGGACGATGCAATCGGCCTGCTGATCGTCGACCAGACTAGCGATCCGTTCAAATGCAGGTGTCTTGTTTTGACTGTCCACCGGAACATGGTGGAAAGGGATGCCATGCCATTCCACCATACTGCGTAAGTCATCATGATTGGATATGACACTGGTAATATCGCAATCGAGTTCATCGCTATGCCAGCGGTACAACAAGTCAGCAAGACAATGGGACTCACGACTAGCCATCAATACAACTTTTTTGCGCACACCCGAGTCGCTGACATGCCAGTCCATTGCAAACTCCCGCGCAATCGGCGCAAAGGCTGTGCGCAAACCGTCGAGATCGAACGGCAATGAATCGGCCCGGATCTCATGACGCATGAAGAACCAGCCAGAGAGATTATCCGAGTGATGATTGGCTTCCGTGATCCAACCATTGTAAGTTGCCAGCACGTTGCTGACTTTCGCGACTATCCCGACCCGGTCGGGACAGGCAATGACCAAACGGTAGGTGCGCATCAGTTGACTCCCGCAGCCGACCAACAGGCCCGCCGAAAAAGCCTATTCTACCTTTTCCTTTGCACATTAGTAGCGTTAAAACGACGCAGTTTTGCATCCCTCAATGTTCGGAAAAAACAAAGTTACATTAATTAACAGGCACAAAGTTTAAGAACCGATATTGCAGTACTAATAACGGATCAGTCTCCGATTGTATTAACTTGGTACTTGCCCTATTATCTGCCTGTTAAAAATTAAACACTGATCGGAGTAGGCATTTATGTCAGCACTACAGGAATTCCGCACGCTGCAACAAACCATTCGCGAGCTTACCGAGCGGATGAACTCATTGTCGAACGACACAAAACTGAAACAAGAAATCGAGTTCGAAGAGAAGTTGCGCACTTTGATGGCTGAATACAACAAGTCACTGAAAGATGTTGTCGTCATTCTTGATCCCGACAGCAAGCTGGCCAATGTCAAAACGACCAAGACTGGCGCAACCAAACGCGCTCGCAAGGTAAAGCAGTACAAAAATCCGCACACCGGTGAGATGATTGAAACCAAAGGTGGCAATCACAAGGAATTGAAAGCCTGGAAAGAAAAATACGGATCTGACACGGTCGAGTCCTGGGTTACTATTCTAGGTTGATATATCGATCTTAATAGCCATGACGCCTGATCGACATGACTATTGATAAAAACCCCGGCCATTCCGGGGTTTTTTATGCCCGCGTTTCCCTCACGCAACTAAACCAAGGCTATGCCCAGCTTGACGGCTCGCTCCAGCGCAAACACTCGCCAGCTCTGCAATAGTTCCGCCGGCGTTCCTTGCTGTCCGACCTGCGCCTGATCAACGGCCTGCATGAAGGTATCAAGAGTAAGTGACGCGCCCGGCACCTCACCGCCCAATCGTTTTCGACAATAGTCTTGCCATTGTTCGGCTTCTACCGAGGTCAAACTTTCGGGGAAATTGCGTGCCCGATATCGTGGCAGCATGTCGACCAGCCGCTGGTCGCGCAGCGGCCACTGCATGGCGGCAAGCATTCCGCCATCGGCTTCTCTGATCATCCCCAGCAACTTGCGATCGGCGTCGCTGATAAAGCCTGCGTACAACTGTGACTCCGCATCGTCAGATGCCGCTGCGCCAGTGTCTTCAGGTTGGTAAATCGTCTGCAGTTTTTGTTGCCCCTCCGCTCGCCATCGGGCAAGGCGCTCACCGTTACGAATCAGCTCGGGCATATTGAGTCCCAGCCGGTCGATATCCTGACCACGCAGGACTTTGACATCGGCCAGGAACGGACACTTGTTGATATGCACGAGCTTAAGCCCCGGGCGAACTTGACCGGCAGCCATGTCTTCGCGACGCTGATACAGGCGCTGGCGCAGATCTTCAGCGCTGAGATTAACGAGCAAGTCAGGATCGCTCGCCAGATCATAGACAATCAAGGCATTGCGGTTCTGCGGATGCCAGGCCAGGGGTAGCACCAATGCGAGGCCCTGACGCTCACGCCCGAACTTACCGGAGACATGCACCAACGGCCGCATCTGTTGAAAATCGACGAGGGCCGACACACGCTGTTTGCTGCGCATATCGAGCAAGTAGTCGAAGAGTCGGGGTTGCGCAGCGCGCAACAGTCGCGCCATGGCAATGGTGGCTCGGACATCGGCAAGGGCATCGTGAGCCTGACCATGATCTATACCGTTGGCTGCAGTCATCAGCTCCAGTCGTAGACTGGTATGACCATCCTGCTGCGGCCAAACGATACCATCGGGTCGCAGCGCGTGAGTCGCACGCAGAGCATCGAGCAGATCCCAGCGACTGTTGCCGCCTTGCCACTCCCGCGCGTAAGGATCATGGAAATTACGATACAGTGTGAAGCGGGCCATCTCATCGTCGTAGCGCAGATTGTTGTAGCCAACACTACAGGTACCGGGTACGGCCATCTGCTCATGCAAGAGGTCGATAAACTGAGCTTCAGGCAGGCCGGCCATTGCTCGCTGCGGACCTATCCCCGTAATGAGACACGCCATCGGATGGGGTAGCACGTCGTCTGGCAGGCGGCAGTCAATACAAAGAGGTTCGCCGATTTCGTTAAGATCCTCGTCAGTGCGGACCCCGGCAACCTGCAACGGACGGTCTCGACGGGGGTCAATACCCGTCGCTTCGAAATCGTACCAGTAAAAGGTTTTGCTCATGCCCGGGCCCCATTGAAATTCAAAACCTCAGGGTAACCCAATGCTGCAACTCAGGCATCCACAGGGTGGGCGAAGCTGAAATAACGTCTGAGGCTGAGCGCCAGGTCAAAGAACCCTTGCTGATTATGCACAATGCTGAATCCGCTATCAAAATGACCGAAAATCTTTTCTGGTCTGCACCAATGGCTCAATACAGTGAAGTCCAGCAGCTCAACTTCACTGCCAACGCCGGGTAGCTTGATTTGCAACTCGTAAATACTATCAAGCATCACCGGCAGATCACTGATGAGCATCATGCCATCGCGGGATATGTTACCGAGATAACCCATGGACCTGCCCGAATGCCGATTGAAAACCTGCAGGTAACTGGCCAGCTGCTGGCGCTCTATACGTCGTTGCTCGTGTTGAGTTCCGCGATCTTGTTGCTCGTGTAGCATCTCAGCAACGCTCTCTGATCAGTGCCTGTAGCTGCATTTTCTGTTCCTCGACGCGATCGGGCCTAACCTCAACCTTTTTACCGTTGGCGTCCTCTTCATACCAGTACATGCGCTTGTCAAAACGTGCCAATTCATTGTTGAGCCGGTCACAATTCGCTTGCAGCCGAGCTTGCTCCTCAGCCTTTTGCTGCTGTTTCATAGCACGCTCTTCGCCGCGAACCTGCTGCAGACGCTGCATGTTGGCTTCGCGCTCGCGCACCTGGTCGTCTCGTTCGACTATCTGAGGACTGACCTCTACCCGTTCTGCACCCTGCCGGGGCCGCTCACCGAAATGCACCCGCCCCTGAGCGTCTGTCCAACGGTAGATTTCGGCATGCGCCGATACCGACAGAAACCCGCACAAGACCAACAATGTGATGATCCGCATATCTGATCCATGTTATTAGGACGCGACGCCGGAGGCCACAGGAAACCGGAGAATAGCTCAGCTCCCGACAATCATACAGCCAGCGATGTAGTAGAGGTCAGCGCCTCAAGGCGTGAGTTTAAGCGTCGGATCGTAGTGCCCCAGCAAGCGCAACGTCTCGAGCCGCGCACCGGCACGGTAACTGTATTCGCTTTGCGGGTAGTGTCGTTGCAGGTAACGGTAGATTTGCGCGGCGTCGAGATATAACGCCTGGCGTTCCAGACACAAACCCCGCAGCAGAGACACTTCCGGCTGGTCCTGATACGCCCGGAAGCGGCTGCGTCGCTCGGCACTGGACAGGTGGAGCATAACCGCTCCACAGTCATCGCGCTGATAGGCCTGATAGGCCTGGTTGATATCGGCATCATGGCCCTGGGAAGCACAACCGGCCAGCGTAATAATCACGGTTACAAATAGGATTCGTTTCATATCGATGCCAAATCAAGTGTATAGAGAGTTGTCGGCACTGCGCCCGGTTTCTTGACCATTTTAACCTTCTGCGGGTTTAAATTTATCTGCCTCACTATTCCTTGACGTCGATCATTGTCGCTACGCGTTATATGCTCTAATTTGAGGATGACGCAGCGCCAACCCCGAGATACACAGAACAGGAGCGAGCATATGAATATCCAACACATGCTGGTCGTGATCGACCCCAACAGCGAAGATGACCAGCCTGATCTTCGTCGAGCCGAGAAACTGGCGACGCACTTTCCCGGGGCGAGAATCACTCTGTTCCTGTGCGATTACAATGCGGCTCTTGACGGGGGCATCCTGTTCGATAGCAAAGGGCTGGAGCAAGCTCGCGAATCTCTGACCGCACACCACTCCCAGCGTCTGGAAAAAATGGCCAGACCGTTGCGCCAACAGGGCGTCTCTGTCGATATACAGGCCGTGTGGGGCAAGCGGCTCGACCGTCATGTCCTGCGTGCAGTCCAAGAGCACAAACCTGACCTAGTACTCAAGACCACCCACCACCGCAGCGCGCTCAAACGACTGCTATTGACCAATAGCGATTGGCAGTTGATTCGCCATTGCGAAGTCCCCCTATGGCTGGTCAAGCGTGCTGACGGCGAAATGACTGACATCTGCGCCAGCGTTGACCCGCTGCACGAAGCGGACAAGCCCGCCGCACTGGATTTAAAGCTCATTGCGGCGGCACGCTCGTTATCCGAGAGTTTAAAAAGCCGTATGCACATTGCCCATTGCTATAATCCGCTGCCGCGCACCCTGGCATTCGATGCGAGTATCGTCGTGGACTATGACAGTTATGCTTCGGAGATTCGCAAGAGGCACGGAGAAGCGCTGGAGAAACTGGCTAACGAAAACGACATCGCCCCCTCGTCAAGACATCTACTGACAGGGTATCCGGAAGAGGCAATTCCGGAATTTATCGAGAAGCAGGGTATTAATTTGCTGGTGATGGGTGCCATATCGCGCTCACGGATAGACACTGCTCTGCTCGGCCATACCGCCGAACGTCTGCTGGATGATTGCCCCTGTGATGTTCTGGTCATCAAACCCGAGGGATTCGTCGATCCAAGCAAACCAACCGATTGAGGCCTGCCGATTCATACCCTCTCTGGAAAGCGCGTGGTTTGATCGCCACGCGGTCACATCAGCGATACTGACTCCCGACTGAGACGGCGAATCGCGGCCCAGTCGCGGGCGCGGATCAGCGCAGGGGGCGCCATCCAAGTGCCGCCCACGCACATGACATTAGGCAGCGCCAGATAGTCTGCCGCGCTTTCCAAGGTAATACCGCCAGTAGGACAAAATCGAACATCAGTAAAGGGACCGGCAAAGGCCTTGAGCAGCGATACACCGCCACAGGCCTGTGCTGGAAACAACTTGAATCTGCGGTACCCGAGTTGATAACCCGCGAGCACATCTGATGCGGTAGCAACCCCTGGCAACAGGGGTACAGCACTATTCAGACCACACTGCAGCAAGGCATCGGTACACCCAGGGGTAACCACAAACTGCGCACCCGCATCCTGCACCGCTTGAAATTGCTCCTTATCCAGCACAGTGCCAGCACCCACGCATAGCGTGGGTCGCTCCCGGCTCAGCAGTTCGATCGCCGGCACACCCAGCTCAGTGCGCAAGGTAATCTCGATCGTCTCGATACCCCCGTCGGTAAGGGCATCCACCAGTGGCAGGACGTCACTCAGATCATCAATACTGATCACCGGCAGCAAGCAAGAGCGGGCAAATAATCTGTCCAGTACACGTGTTTTGTCAGCCAGGCTCATAGGATTCTTATTAGCCTCCAGGGCTGTAAAATAGGTGCAACGGCGGCGCCAAAAAAGCCGCCACCGGCATCAGTGCAGTACTCGCGGAGAACGCTTCGCACAGCGTCAGATATTTATCGTCGCCGGATATGGCTAGGAGTTGCAAGCGCCCTGTGCGCAAGGCAGCGCCGGTCAATGTAATACGCCATGCTCCGTCTGGTGCACGAACCGGCGCGCAGAGGATTGAACTCTCGGCATTCAAGAGCTGCTCCAGACCGTCCTGCCCGCTGAACATCGAAGCGCAATGGCCATCAGTACCCATACCCAGCACCACTATGTCCAGTGGCAGCCATGCTGCAAGCGCCAGCGAAGCCATATGAGCATCACGCTGTGGCGTATCGCCACGAAATAACGGCAGCCAGGTTGCGCTTGCCAGGGCCTTGGGTAAGCACCGCTGCAACAGTCCAGCGTTACTGGCAATGTCGGTTTCGACGACCCAGCGCTCGTCGACCAGGGTAATTGCGACCCGACTCCAGTCCAGTACCTGTTCATCCAGGCAGCGCAAAAACGCCTCGGGGCTGCGCCCACCGGATAACCCTATATACGCGCTACCGCGCTCCCTTATAACCTGGCGCAATTGCTCACCGACAAACTCCGCCTGCCGGAGCGCCAGGATCTGGCGATTGTCGACGGCAATGATCGGCAACCCCCGCTCAGCGGCGAGCTTTTGCAAGCTCACTGACCGGGCACGCCATCGGATTCCTGCAAGCTGGCCGTAAAGCAACTACCACCCTGCTCAGCCGAACTGGCCGCGCCACGCATGAACGCAAATAGCTCGCGCCCCCAGCCACGTCGCACCGGCTCCGCGTGCACTACCAGCTCGCGTGCCAACCAGACGCTCGGCGCAACCGCCACTTCCAGCCGCCCCATATCCGCATCCAGGCTGACCATGTCGCCATCGCGCAACCGGGCCAGAGGCCCTCCGGCGGCGGCTTCAGGGCACACATGTATAGCTGCCGGCACCTTGCCGGAAGCCCCAGACATGCGACCATCAGTCACCAGCGCTACTTTGAAGCCGCGATCTTGCAGCAAACCCAGGTAAGGTGTCAGCTTGTGCAGCTCCGGCATTCCGTTTGCCGCCGGCCCCTGAAAACGCACCACCGCCACCAGATCACACTCCAGCTCACCCGCATGGAACGCTTCCACCAACGCCTCTTGGGTATGAAATATCCGGCAGGGAGCACTGACCTTGCGATGTTCACTGGCCACAGCAGACACCTTGATCACGCTACGGCCCAGTCCGCCGTCGAGCAACCGCAGCCCGCCATCGGCAGAGAACGGTTGGCGCCAGCCACGCAATATCTCTGTATCCAGACTGGCCGCCGGGCCGTTTCGCCAGATGAGCTTGCCGTGCTCTAGCAATGGTTCGCGGGTGTAACGTGTCAGGCCATGGCCGACAACTGTTTCAACATCCTCGTGGAGGAGCCCCGCATCCAGGAGCTGAGCGAAGAGGAATGCCGTACCGCCGGCGGCCTGAAACTGATTGATATCCGCTTTTCCGTTGGGATAGATGCGCGCCAGAGTGGGCACTAACTCGGACAAGGCGGACATGTCTTCCCAGCGAAGCTGCAGACCGGCGCACTGGCCGATCGCCACAAGATGCAAGGTCAGATTGGTCGAGCCACCCGTCGCCAGCAACAGCACCAAAGCATTAATCAGCGACTTCTCGTCCAGAATCGATGCGAGACTTCCCTGCCCTTCCCGGGCCAGCAATGCGGCCCGCTCTGCGGCGAACACGGTCAAAGAGTCACGCAATGGTGTACCCGGATGCACGAATGAAGCGCCCGGTAATTGCAATCCCATGGCCTCAAGCAGAATCTGGTTGGTATTGGCTGTGCCGTAGAACGTACAGGTGCCTGGCCCATGATAGGAGCCGCTTTCGACACCCAGAAGCTCTTCGCGACTGGCCGTCCCCTCGGCGAAGCGTTGTCTGACCGCCGCTTTTTCGGCGTTCGGGATGCCCGTGGTCATTGGACCGGCCGGCACGAACAGTACCGGCAGGTGCCCAAAACGTAATGCGCCCATCAACAATCCTGGCACAATCTTGTCGCAGACCCCCAGACATAGCACCGCGTCGAACATGTTGTGCGACAACGCAATCGCCGTGCCCATGGCAATGACGTCCCGGCTGGCCAACGACAGCTCCATACCCGGCTCGCCCTGGGTAACACCATCGCACATGGCCGGCACCCCGCCCGCTACCTGCCCGGTGGCGCCATAGGCACGCAATGCCTGACGGATCTGTTCAGGAAACACTTCATAGGGCTGATGGGCCGAGAGCATGTCATTGTAGGCTGTGACCATCGCCACATTGACCTCGTCCATCATGCGCAAGCGATCCTTGTCGGTCGGACCACAGGCCGCCATACCATGCGCAAGATTGCCGCAGGACAGCTTGCGACGGCCGCGCGGCAACGCAGCGGCCTCGGCCATCTGACGCAAGTAGGCCTGGCGAGTGGCGTGGCTACGCTGACGCAATCGTTCGGTTACTTCAAGCACACCCGGGTGCATGGTATCTCCCCCTGGATAAACCCTCGTAGCGCCTCTGAGCCGCCACGTCAGCCTGTCATGGTACGCGCATATGTTCTATTGTAGTGACCCAATAGAAACCATAGACCATCGCTTTTTATAGGGATAGACCATGACCCTGCGCCGCACCAAAATCGTCGCCACCTTGGGACCTGCCAGCAGCAGCCGCGAATGCATCACCGCATTGATTGATGCGGGCATGAATGTAGCCCGCATGAACTTTTCCCACGGCACCGCTGACGAACACCGCGCAAGAGCCCGATTAGTGCGTGAAATCGCCAAGGAAAAGGACGTTCATGTCGCCCTTCTCGGCGACCTGCAAGGTCCGAAAATTCGTATAGCGCGGTTCACCGACGGCAAAATCATGCTCGAACAGGGCGACCACTTCCGCCTCTCCACCAGTCACTCGCTCGATTACGGCAACGCGGACGTGGTCGGCATCGACTACCCGGATCTGATCAAGGATTGCCGCGCCGGCGACGAATTGCTCCTGGATGACGGCCGCGTGGTTTTACGCGTCGACAGCGTCGGCAAAGACGAAGTGCGCTGTACCGTCACGGTCGGCGGCCCATTATCCAATCACAAGGGTATCAATCGACGCGGCGGTGGACTCTCGGCAGCTGCCCTGACCGAAAAAGATCGTGTGGATATCACTATCGCAGCAGAGCTGGGCATGGAGTACGTAGCCGTCTCCTTCCCCCGCGATGCGGCCGACATGAATCTCGCCCGTAAGCTGCTCAAGGACTCCGAATCCCAGGCCTGGCTGATCGCCAAAATTGAACGCGCCGAGGCCGTCGCTGACGAAGCAGCGCTGGACGGCCTGATCGACGCCAGCGACGCAGTCATGGTCGCCCGCGGCGACCTGGGTGTGGAGATTGGCGATGCGGAGTTGGTTGGCATACAGAAACTGATCATCAGCCACGCGCGCAAGAAAAACAAAGCTGTCATCACTGCCACCCAGATGATGGAATCGATGATCAACAGCCCAATGCCGACACGGGCCGAAGTATCCGACGTCGCCAACGCCGCACTCGATTACACCGACGCGGTCATGCTCTCAGCGGAAACCGCCGCTGGCTCCTACCCCGTCGAAGCCGTACAGGCAATGGATAGGGTCTGTCGCGGCGCCGAAAAGCACCCTACCAGCCAGCACTCCGGCCATCGTATGGGTCAGCAGTTCGAGCGTTGCGACGAGACCATCGCATTGGCTGCCATGTACGCGGGCAACCACTTTCCGGGGGTCACTGCCGTCATCACGCTGACCGAAAGCGGTTATACCCCCCTGATAATGTCGCGCATACGCTCGCACCTGCCCATATTTGCACTTTCGCCCAACACTGACACGCTTGGCCGCGTCGCTCTACTGCGAGGAGTCCAAGGTATAACCTTCAACCCCGCCGATATGCCGTCTACTGACGTCAATCAACGGGCCGTGAGCCGACTGCTGCAGCTCGGCCATGTGCAACACGGCGACTGGGTCATACTAACCAAAGGGGACGCCTACAACTCTCGGGGTGGCACCAACTCCATGAAGTTGCTCAAGGTAGGTGAGTCGTTAGTTTAAAACAGACCAACTTAATGCTGATGCCAGTTAAGCGCACAGCCTGGCGCACTCTGAAACAACGCCCACAAAAAAGCCCCGACTCTAATCAAGAGCCGGGGCCATATGCACAACCAGACCGCTAAATCAGATCTCGACGGCCAAACTGTCCGCAATCTTCTTCTGCCAAATGGCCGGCCCGGTAATATGCACCGACTCACCTTTGGTATCGACTGCCACGGTCACCGGCATATCCTTCACATCGAACTCGTAGATAGCCTCCATACCCATTTCCGGGAACGCCAGCACCTCTGCCTTCTTGATCGCCTGAGCCACCAGATAGGCCGCACCGCCAACGGCCATCAGATAGACCGCCTTGTAATCCTTGATCGCCTCGATCGCAATCGGACCGCGCTCGGACTTACCGATCATACCCAGCAACCCTGTCTGATCCAGAATCTGCCGAGTGAACTTATCCATACGGGTAGCCGTAGTCGGACCCGCCGGCCCCACTACCTCATCACGAACCGGATCAACCGGACCTACGTAATAGATGAAGCGCCCCTTCAAATCGACCGGCAACTCCTCACCCTTGTTCAGCATCTCGACCATACGCTTGTGCGCCGCATCACGACCCGTCAGCATCTTGCCCGATAACAGAACCGTCTCACCGGTCTTCCAATCGAGCACATCTGCTGGCGTCAGCGTATCCAGATTGACCCGGCGCACACCGGTGCCCACCTCCCAGGTGATGTCCGGGTAAGCATCCATCGGTGGCGGCGTCAATACAGCTGGGCCGCTGCCATCGAGTACGAAATGGGCGTGGCGGGTTGCCGCGCAGTTAGGAATCATGCACACCGGCAGACTGGCCGCATGGGTTGGGTAATCCATGATCTTGATATCCAGCACCGTGGTCAAACCACCCAAACCCTGAGCACCGATACCCAGGGCATTGACCTTGTCCATGATCTCCAGACGCAGCTCCTCGACCCGGTTCTGCGGACCGCGCTTGCGCAGCTCATGGATGTCGATCGAATCCATCAGGGATTCCTTGGCCAACACTGCCGCCTTCTCCGCAGTACCACCAATACCGATACCCAGCATGCCCGGCGGACACCAGCCCGCACCCATGGTCGGAACGGTTTTCACTACCCAGTCAACGATCGAATCGGACGGATTGAGCATAACCATCTTCGACTTGTTCTCAGACCCGCCACCCTTGGCTGCCACATGAAACTCCACGCTGTCGCCGGGAACCACCTGGTAGTGAATAACCGCAGGGGTGTTGTCCTTGGTGTTGGTCCGCTTGCCAGCTGGATCAGCCAGGATCGACGCGCGCAGAACGTTCTCGGGCAGATTATAAGCCTGACGCACGCCCTGGTTGATCATGTCATCCAGACCCATGGTGGCATCGTCCCAGCGCACGTTCATACCGACCTTGACGAACACCGTCACGATACCAGTGTCCTGACAAATGGGCCGATGGCCGGTAGCGCACATGCGCGAATTGATCAAAATCTGCGCCATCGCATCGCGGGCTGCCGGAGATTCCTCGCGCAAGTAAGCTTCATGCACGGCCTGAATAAAATCTACGGGGTGATAATAGGAGATGTACTGCAATGCATCAGCTACGCTCTGGATCAGGTCATTCTGCTTGATTGCGGCCATGCTGGGTTGGCTCCTCTGCTTGGCGAATGGCAATACGCCAGGATGATAAACACCCTGGACAGCGCTGCCTGGTTCAAGGTCGTCCACGGGTAACCTCGAGATTATGGCTAACCGTAACTACCGTGGCTAATCGGGTGGAAAATTATACCCGAGCCAGCGCACAGGCGTAATCTTCTGCGACTGCTTTTGGCAATAAGACTCCGGTCTTTTCAAACAGACAAGTCAGGACTACAGTATGATTGACTGCAATGTGCCATTACTCAAAGATCCTTTAAAAGGGACGGCGTAAGAAACATGGATAGTACTGTTGCCAAATTCCAGGCTTTGCGCCTGCAGCGTTTCTACCTCGCGCAGCTAAACTACGCCATTACCTACGTGGTCATTGGTGCTGCATGGATGGTTGGCCAATACAACGCCAGCGGCGTCATGGCCGCAAGCCACGTGATGCTCGGGGTCAGCCTGCAGGCAATCATCTTTGGCATGTTCAAGAGCGGCCTCAATCTGCGCTTCAAGGACCCAAGCCTGACCAGTTTGCAGATTGTTATTGCGATGCTGCTGCTAACGTATTTGTTGGCATTCAGTGGTGAATTTCGCGGTAGCCTGATCATGGTGTATCCGATTATCTTGATGTTTGGCGTATTCCAGCTCTCGAGGCGCGCCTTTCTGGCCCATGCCGGCCTGGCGTTGGTATTGTATGGCGTTTTGATTCTTTTCAATGTAACGCAGCAACGCAGCAGCGAAACACTCTCCGTGCATCTGCTGGAGTGGTTCGTGCTCGCCTGCTTTACCGGGTGGCTGAGTTTTTTCTGTAGTTATATACGTGAACTGCGAGCCCGCTTACAGCGTCGTCATAATGTCCTGCAGACCCATCAGACAACGCTAAGAGGCATGATGGGGCAGTTGCAAAGTCTGGCTGACACCGACAGTCTGACGGGCCTGGCCAACCGTCGTTACTTTATCAGCGAAGCGCAGCGCCGAATCACCCTGCTAGGCCCCGGCCACAAGGTTGGCATCGCATTGATCGATCTGGATAATTTCAAGAAAATTAACGACGTACATGGTCATGCCGCAGGTGATAAGGTTCTGGAAGGCTTTGCCGAGATTGCTCGCAACAGTCTGCGCGATGAGGATCTCGTTGCTCGCTTCGGCGGGGAGGAGTTCGTTATTCTGCTGGACAATTCCGACCTGGCAACGCTACACCAGTGCGTCGAACGAATCCGTACCGGCTTTGCCCAGACCTGCTTCAGTACGACAGGCGAAAAACTGCATTGCACACTGTCGGCGGGCCTGAATCTGGTCGGTTTTGACGAAAACCTGGAAGACCGTCTGAAGCAGGCTGACGAGGCGCTATACCGAGCTAAGGAAACCGGCCGCAATCGTTGCGAAGTATTCGAAGGGGCTTATGCCTGAACTACAGATAGGCGCGATACAGATACAAACCGCAGCCGGCGAAAACATGCTTGATGCCCTGCTTGCGGCGGGGCAAAAGGTCCCTTGGTCGTGTCGCGCCGGACACTGTCAAACCTGCATCGTGCAGGCATTGTCAGGGCAGCCACCGCCCCAGGCGGAGGCGGGGCTGAGTCCCGATCAGCGCCAGGCCGGCTGGCTTCTCGCCTGCCAATGCCCCGTCCAGCAGGATATGCAACTGAAGTTGCATGACCCCGCAGTGGATGGCATCGCCGCCAGAATAGTTGAGCTGCACCCCGTGACCGATCAGATCCTGGTGTTACGGCTCAAACCAGAGCGTCCTATGCGCTTTCAGCCTGGGCAGCATGCAGTGCTATGGCTGGATTCCGAACTGGCCCGCCCCTACTCGATCGCCAGCCAGCCGGGCGACCCCCTGCTGACATTTCACTTGCGGCTCCACCAGAGTGGCGCCTTTTCCGACAGAATCCAACGGCTCACGCCGGGCCATATTGTGTACCTTGGCACTGCCGGCGGCCACATGCACTATGATCCCGATTGGCAGGACAAGCCTCTGCTTCTGTTGGCAGCCGGAACCGGGCTCGCGCCGCTGCAGGCCATTGCCAGGCACGCACTGGAATCCGGCCATCAGGCGCCCATCGAATTACGCCACTGGCATGACGAACCGGTCTGCTACTTGGAGCAACCACTGCTAGAACTAGCCGCCAGCCATCCGCAGCTTACCCTGCGCCTCCAACCCAGGACCGAACTGGCGGCAGATTTGACACAAATGCGTCTTGCCTCCCGCGCGACCCTGGCGCTAGTCTGCGGGCCACCAACTTTTGTCGAACTACTGCGCAAGCCGTTATATATGGCGGGCCTTCCAGGCCGCCAGATCATCGATGAAGCTTTTCTCAGCCGTCGGGCATAACACGTCCCGACCGACCCAATGTGCCGGAGCCTGTAATGAGTGAACACCTGCTAATCGACCGAAGTGATGCCGTACTGACATTGAGCATGCATCGGCCAGACAAGAGAAATGCCCTGACACGTGACATGTACAGCGCCATGGCTGAAGCAATTAATGTAGCTCAATCGGATGACAGCCTGCGCGCGGTTATTATTCAGGGCGACGAAAACTGTTTTACCAGCGGCAACGACGTGGCTGATTTTATCGATGTGCCGCCCTCCGGACCCAACAGCCCAGTGTATGAATTTCTCAAGGCCATCTGTCATGCGGCAAAACCCTTGATCGCCGCGGTCAACGGTCCCGCAGTCGGGGTGGGTACCACTATGCTGTTGCATTGCGACCTGGTGTACGTTGCCGAGGATGCGAAGTTGAGAATGCCTTTCGTCAACCTGGGTCTGTGCCCGGAGGCAGGATCGAGCTTCCTGCTGCCGCGTCTGTTGGGACACCTGCGCGCCGCCGAATTACTATTGTTGGGTGAAACCATCAGTGGGCAACGTGCCGCCGAGATGGGCCTGGCCAATCATGCCTTACCCAAAGGCGCCGCGGTGCATCAAGCCGCACGCAATGCCGCTTTGCGTATCGCTGAACTACCACCAAATTCCGTCCGACTAAGCAAAGCGCTATTGAAGCAGGGTCTCAGCCTGACCACCGAGGAAGTCATGGATCGTGAGGGCGAATACTTTGGTCAGCTCCTCAAGGGACCTGAGGCAAAGGAAGCTTTGACCGCCTTTATGCAAAAGCGCAAACCGGTTTTTACCTGAGAGTTTTGACGACCGATGCCCCGACAGAGCTGAAAGGCTCTTCGGAGTACCGCCGTTCAACGCTTGATGTGAAACCACATAGTGACCCAGCGATTGATCTGACCCCACATACGAATCTTCAGTCTGTGCCAGCGCGGCAGCCGCTTCCAGGCCTCCAGGGTCCATTCGCGACTGGCAGCAAAATCCTTCTCGAATGTCTCTCTGACGCTATTGGCCAGGCCCACGTCGATCCCATGCTGATTAGCCTCAAGATTCCAGTGCAGAGACCAGTGGTCGAAGTTGCATGACCCCAGAGAGGTCCAGTCATCAACCAGAGCAGATTTAAGATGAAGAAAGCGCGGTTGATATTCAAAAATCCGAATACCTGCCTTCAGTAGTCGGCTGTAATAACGCTGACCGGCATAACGCACCGGCGGATGATCCATTATCTGACCGCAGAGCAGCAGCCGCACGTCAACGCCACGGCACGCAGCCCCTTGCAATGCGCGCCGTATCCGCCATGCAGGAAGAAAATACGGCGTCGCCAGCCATACGTGCTTCTCCGCTACGCGGATCTGAACAAGCAGCCCATGCAAAATATCATTGCTGTAGCGTGAATCCATATGCGTCACCCGCGCCCAGCCGTGCTTGCCATCGGGCGCAGGGGGCGGTCTGATCCGGCGCAGACTCGGTAAAGGTCGGCCTGGACGGGGGCCGTCCGTCTGTTTCCATTGATGCTCGAATAGCGCCAGCCAGTCGACGACAGCCAGGCCGGTCACAGCAAGCATCTGATCGTGCCACAGGGTCTGGCCCTGTGCGTCGGGCAAGCAGAATTCATCCGACAGCCCAAATCCACCGGTCATTGCCAGATGATTATCGAAGATCAGGATCTTGCGATGGTCCCGGTGAAAATTCCACAGGCCACGCATCAACCGCAGTGGATTATAGATACGCAGCTCAATACCCCCATCGCGCAGCTGCTCTCGCTCCTGGGTGACAAACTCCCGCGAACCGATATCATCCAATAGACAGCGCACCCTGACCCCACGGCGTACGGCCGCTGAGAGCGCTTGAATCAGGATGGCGGTAGCCTGCCCCGTTTCAACCAGGTACATCTCGATATCAATACTGGTCTGCGCCTGGGCTATTGCATCCAATACCTTTGGGAAGAAATTTTCGCCATCTACCGTCAACTCGAACCCGTTGTTCGCCCGCCAGGGATAGATCGATACTGTCATATCCCGCCTCGAATCATGGAGTTCGGTAATCATCCTGGTCCAACGGATCGCAACCGTATTGCAGCTGGCTGATCCAGTCCGGGAATGCATCAATCATAGCAGGCCAGACGAAAGGGCGACCGTGCTGAAGCTTCATTTTCTGGATAAATGCTGTCACGCAATCGCCACCTGGCCGTCACACCCCTGACACTCCGTCGCCATAGTCTCGATCTGGAAACAACCAGAGCCAGACCCGATGGAGGTGCCTGATGTCCAATACCGCGTACGCCACCGAAGCAACCCCAACCCCAAACCACCTTAGAGTTGAGATAGTGCGAGATAGCACAACACTGCAGGCCGCGCAGGCCCTTCGCTACAGCGTGTTCAGTGAAGAGTGCGGAGCAATACTGGAAAACGCCGGAACAGGCTTGGACCAGGACATATTTGACCTGCATTGTGAACATCTGATTGTGCGCGACCTGCACAGTGGTGAAGTGGTTGCCACCACGCGCCTGTTGGACAGTCAGGGAGCGACAGACGCGGGCGGATTCTATAGCGAAGTCGAGTTTCAACTGGTCGGCCTGCCGCAATTACGTGGCCGCATTCTAGAAATCGGCCGGACCTGCGTGCATGCTCATTACCGCAATGGAGCGACGATTTCGGTGCTTTGGGCGGGTCTGGCACAACTGATGAACGAACGCCATTACGATTACTTGATGGGCTGCGCCAGTGTCAGCATGGCAGACGGCGGCGTCCAGGCTCAGGCCGTCATGCAGCGGCTGCGGGGCCGCTATCTATGTCGTGAATGGCTCAACGCAATACCCCGCCTGCCATTACCGGAAATGGACTTACCAGCCAATGTCACAGCTCAATTGCCGCCCCTGTTAAAGGCCTACATGCGCCTGGGCGCAAAAATCTGCGGCGAGCCCTGTTGGGACCCGCAGTTCAATGTAGCCGATGTATTCATCCTCCTGCGTCGGGAACAACTTTGCCCTCGTTATGCGCGTCACTTCAAAGCTGTTGCGCCGGAGGGGAGATAATGATGAGTGCTGCGATGCCGGTTTGGCGGCGACTGTGGCGCACCCCGTTGATTATTATCTGGCTCGGGATCGGCGTTGTCATGACCGCAGCAGTGGCTATTGGCGACTGGCTGGCTGCCGACAAGATCCGTCACTACCGGCCTCGACTAACACGCCTTTGGATGCGCGGGCTGATTGCCATACTCCCGCTACGCATTCACTGCCACGGCAAACCCACCGAGCAAACCAGCCTGTTGGTCAGCAACCATATCTCCTGGCTGGATATCATCGTTATTGGTGCCCAGGCGCCGGTCCACTTTCTGTCGAAGGCTGAGGTTCGCGAGTGGCCCATTGTGGGGTGGCTCGCTAACGCCGCCGGGACACTGTTCATTCAGCGTGGTCAGTCAACCGCCCAGTCCCTGCACGAACAACTCTGCAACGCATTACAGCAGGGCGACAATCTGGTTATTTTCGCCGAAGGTACCACCACCGAAGGCGACCACATCAGACCTTTCCATGGCCGACTGCTTGGCTGCGCAATTGAAACCTCAGCACCGGTGCAGCCGGTCGCTCTGGCATACCGGCGAGTGGGAGAGAGGGATGTGATAGCCCCTTTCGTCAATGATGACGAATTTTCCAGCCATCTGCTGCGGCTGCTGGGCAGCCCGCCGATCGATGTTGAAATGCATTTTCTGCCGCTTGTGCACTGCCAGAATCTCAGCCGTAATCAATTGGCGCGGGAAGTCCGCAACGCAGTTGTTCAGGCGCTGGGCATTACCAACGAGGGTTCTGCGCGGAGACCCGCAAGCGTCAGGTCCTGCGAACGTGAAAACGCCATTACCTGCGGCATGAATGCCAGAAAATCCGCCTCGAATCCGGCGTAGTCGCGCTCCAGCTCGTCAGCGGAACCAGGCAAGGGATTACTACGACGCAAACGCAGGGCAATATTATCCAGTGCCTGATGCAGGTTCGACAGGCGTGCGTAGCTGGTTAACCAATCATGCTCGACCATGCGGCTTATCACCGGCCAGGCGTTGGCCGGTATCACGTCGCGCTGCTTGAGCAACAAGGCGTACATGCCACGAGTAAATTCTTCAATGGACTGATCGGAAAACGATTCCCAGTGCCGCGCCAATAGATGATCGTAGAACATGTCAATCATGATACCGGCATAACGCCGGCGTACAGGAGACACTCGAGTCTTGCTCACGGATATCAGAGGATGGGCGTCGGTAAAGCTGTCTATACGTCGGTGCAACCAGATGCCTTCGCGTACGCCCTGAGGTAGTTCAAGCTTTGCCACCGGCCCGCGAACAAAATCACCCAACACACTGCCCAGCGCTTGCTGTGGATCCTGCGGGCCGAGAAACAGATGCGCGAGAAAGTTCATCAGGACCCCGCAAGCTGCTGCTGCAGGTTGGCGATCTGTGACTTCAACGTGACTATGGTGCGATTGACCTGCGCACGAAAAGCATCAATCGATCGTAACGTTTCCTCAGCATAGTTCTGACGTTCCTCCATCTCGGTCCGTAATATCAGAAGTTCCTGCTCGAGGTTGGCCCCGCCCCCCGCTTGCGCCAACGCTGTGAACTCACGGGTCAGTCCGGCGATTGTCTGATTCTGCGCAGCCAGACGCTCTTCCAGTTCGCCCAGCTGTGCCACGCTCTTGCTCAGATTGGCCAAATCGCCTACCAGGCCCTGAAGTAGCGCTGTATTGTCGGTGGCCGCTGCTTCCGCGGCTGTAATCCTGCCCGCTTGGGCTGTAACCAGCTCGGCGATCTCAAGGGTTTGCGTCGTCAGGGTCTGCTGATCAGCCTGCTGGGCCGTCAGCTGGACGCTGAAGTCTTCTCCGGCCGAACTGACTGCGCTGATTGCATTGTCTTGAAGCGTAAGCCGTTTATCCAGTTCTTCCAGCTGTACCTGAATGGCATCGAGTCGCGACTGTCGCGCGGCCTCCGCTACCGACAGCGTAGATTCAGTGGCGCTTACCTTCCCGGTTATATCCTGAATTCGTCCTGCTGCCTCTTCACTGATGCGCGCGAAACTGTTTTGCGTGGCAATCAACTGCTGCTGCAGGCGGGACTGTTGCTGATGGCTCCAGTAGCCGAAACCCACCAATGCCAGCGTCAGCGCGCCACATAGCGCCCACAATGCACCGTTGCCCGATTCGCGGGCTTCCAGGCGCACCGGGGTATGAATACCGCTATCGTGTCCCCGCAAGCCCTCATGACCGGCATCGCGCGTCGACAGGGAATCAGGCTCGTCAATTGCCCGGATACCCGACAGTCCGCTGCCCGTCAGATTGTCGTCCGGATTACGTCCTTTCATCTCTTAGCCTCTTCTGGAAATATCTTGAAAGCAACCTGATAACCCTGCGCCAGAGCGGTGCGACCTGCTCCACAAAGATGCGTAATGAACGCCCTTGACTGAATTAGAGAACACTATCGCCGCTGCAGGCCCGATGATTTCGGTCCCTCGTCATATTGGTACATATTCTGCTTGTTTCATGCCTGCTTGGCTAGAATTCCGGTATTGGCCGGAATCATCATGCAAGGGGGCAGCATGCTTACTGAAGCGCAATTCAACCGATCGACGCTCGAATGCATGACTATACTGCGGCGTCGCTTGAAACAAGAGCTGGGTATAACCGTCCGCCTTAGCCAAGAGGGGGCAGCAACCGAGATGATCAGACTCAGCGCGACCAGCACTCAAGAAGACCTGCGCGAACTGGGCCAACGACTTTCAGGCATGGTGGCAGAAAAGCCTGAGCACCCGCTAGAGGTGGCGTTTGGACAGGGCGCCATTGCCGCAAGACAGAGGCACATGCAAGTGTCTGTGCCCCCTGAGTTAGCGCCGGCACATGTACCAAAAGGACCTTCAGCCGTGCGGATCTACCGCGGGCAAGTAGTCCGCTACTGAAGGCATGCCTGCCTGCCACCACGCGGCAAAATGCTCAATGCCCTGTTCTACCGATACTTCTGGCTGATACCCGAGTTCACGACGTGCTGCACTGATATCCAGATTGAAATCGCGCGCCATCACGGCCATACCCAAGCGCAGCATCGCCGGTTCAGGCCGGCCCGCAGTGAAGCGCGCCTTTAGCTCTGCCAGCGCTGCCATACCATAGGCCACTGGGTAGGCTATGTGCCTGTCCAGCTGCGGCAGCGCCAAGCGCGCCAGCAGCCGGTTGAATTGCGGCCAGAAGGCAACCGGCGCACCATTGCTGATATTATAAGCCTGCCCAAGAGCAGAATCGGGCGCCAGCAAGGCCAACTGCATGGCCAGGTTGAGGTTCTCGACCGGTGTCAGGTCCACCCGATTGGTACCGGCGCCTATGATGCGTAAACGTCCACTCTGATGAGCACGCAACAACCGCGGAAAAATGGATGTATCCCCTGCTCCAATGACAAACCTCGGCCGCAGGGCGATGACCTCCAGTCCGCTCCGGCCAGCTGCAAACACCTTTTGATCAGCGAGATACTTGGTCGCGCCGTAGTGGTCGAAGAATCGTGAGGGCAGGAAGTCTTCTGTGACATCACGGTGGCTCTTGCCATCAAAGTAAATCGAAGGTGAAGACAGGTGTACGACACGGCGGGTACCAGCCGACTTTGCCGCTGCAAGCACGTTTTCAGTCACCTGAACATTTGCATTGTAAAAATGCTGGTAGCTGCCCCAGGTGCCCACCGCGCCGGCGCAGTGTACGGTTACTTCGCAGTCTTTGCTCGCTCTCTGTGCGAAGCGGATATCCAACAAATCGCCACTCAGACATTCGGCACCTCTATCGCTGAGCCATCGCATGGCATCGGCCTTGCGACCGCAACAGCGAACCGTGTACCCCTGAGCCAGCGCATGGGCAGCAAACCGGCCACCGATAAAACCGCTGGCCCCTGTGATCAGAATGCGCATTAAGCAATCCTTTTGTTTGTTATTGTCAGCTCATCATACACGCGCGGTAGAGCTACTGGCGCTGGGCTTCGCCAGCCGTTACCCTTAACTTTAAGGCTCCGCTCCGGATAACGGATACTCATACAGGAATTGACTATGCAGCAATGGATGATCTATGGCGCAAACGGTTACACCGGACAGCTGATAGCACACGAGGCAAAAACCCAGGGTCTCACGCCGATACTCGCTGGGCGTAATCGTGAGGCGATCGCGGCCCTCGCAAGCGAACTGGGTTTTGAACATCGGATTTTCGATCTACGTAACGAAGCAGCCACCCGTGACGGGCTGGAGGGTATCCGCGCTGTAGCGCATTGCGCCGGACCCTTTTCAGCCACCAGCCAACCCATGATCGATGCCTGTATGGCCACCCATTGCCACTATCTGGATATTACTGGAGAGATAGACGTATTTGTTGCGGCGCAAGAGCGTCACCATGATGCTGTCGCTGCCGATATCGTCATATGTCCGGGCGTTGGCTTTGACGTCATCCCTACTGATTGCATAGCCGCGACTCTTAAGGCCGAACTGCCGGATGCGGACCACTTGGCACTGGGTTTCGATAGCCGCAGTGGATTCTCTCCCGGCACCGCAAAAACCTCGGTGGAAAGCTTGAAGATGGGCGGCAAGATACGCGAAAAGGACAAGATCAGCACTGTCCCGCTGGCCTTTCAGAGCCGGGATATTGATTTCGGCAATGGCAGCAAGTTTGCCGTCACCATTCCCTGGGGTGACATCGCTACAGCTTGGTATACCACCGGCATAGATAATATAGAGGTATTCATCCCAATGGCGCCAAGCGCCGCGGCGCGATTGCGCAAACTGGATGCTATCCGTCCGCTGCTGGCCCTTGCGCCGGTGCAGGCCTTACTGAAGCGTATCGCCGGCAAACGGATCAAAGGTCCCGACAGCGAGCAACGTGAAAAAGCGCGCACGTACGTGTGGGGCGAAGCGCAAAACCGGGCAGGCAAGAAAGTGACAGCGCGGATCGAAACTGCCAATGGCTACGACGTCACGGTTCACGGGGTATTGATGGCGGTCAAACATGTACTGGAGACCGAAAACGCCCCAGGCTATTTCACACCGTCCAGACTCATGGGTGCCCAGTGCGTTGAAAGGCTGCCCGGGTCAGGTGTAATGACCATCAGCCAGCAGTAACGATCCCTCACGGGCGAGGCAGCCCGTCAACGCCTCGAGCAACCGCCCGCCGTGGCGCCAGTAGTGCCAGTAGAGCGGCACATCCACGGCTTGGCCCGGGACTATTTCCTTTAGTTCGCCGCTACGCAATTGAGGTCGGATCTGCAGCTCCGGCACCATGCCCCAACCCATCCCGGCGGACAGCATGCGGACAAACCCCTCTGATGAGGGGCATAGATGGTGGCGGAACTCTCCGGAGTAACCGCAATCACGCAAAAAGCGATGCTGAAGTTGGTCGTCCGGGCCAAAGACCACCGCAGGCAGATGCTCCCAAGGCATACGGCCGTCCCCGCTCAAGTTAGCCGCATCTGCCAGCAGGCTCGGACTCGCTACCGCCACGTACCGCATATTGCCCAGCAGCAGCGCGCGAGCACCGGCAACCGGTTCCGCGACAGCGCATACGCACCCGGCTACATCACCGGCGCGCATGCGCCGCAAAACCACATCTTGATCTTCTGTCAGGAGGTCCATCAGTACGCCCTCCTGCGTGCAAAATTCAGCCACAGCGGGGGCCCACCAGGTTGCGAGGCTGTCTGCGTTGAGTGCTATGCGTAATCGTGTTGGTCCATTGTCCCCTCCGACCATGGGCAAATCCTGCTGGAGATCGCGCTCCAGCAGCCTGACCTGTTGCGCATGATTGAGCAACCGCTGACCGGCCGGGGTAGCAGTAGGTGGCGAATTGCGCAACAAAACGGGGGCGCCAACTCGGCTTTCGAGGAGCTTCACCCGTTGGGACACTGCTGATTGCGATAGCCCCAATATCATTGCAGCCCGATCGAAACCGCCTTGCTCCACGACGGCCGCAAGCGCCTTGAGCAATTTATAATCAAGCATTAATTTTCCTTATAAGAGGTTAGCAATATTTGTTTCTCTTATATCAAGCAGCGCTCCACAATGCATTTTAATTTTAGGGAGGCGCCCATGCTATTTTTTGAAGGTTATCTGAACGGACTGTTTATCAGCGCGGGGCTGATCATTGCCATTGGCGCCCAGAACGCATTCGTACTGGGCCAAAGCCTCAAGCGCGAGCATCACTTCAGTGCCGCGCTGGTATGCATGGCGTGTGACGCGGTCCTGATTATCGGCGGCATCTTTGGCCTGGCAGTGCTCCTTGAGCATTCGCCACTCGGCATGCAAGTGGCGCGCTGGGGCGGTGTCACTTTCCTGGTCGGGTACGCTTGCCTCGCACTGCGACGGGCTTTCACACCCCACGTATTAAAAGCATCGACACAACCAGCACGTTCTCGCAGGTCGGTCCTGTTGACAACCCTTGCTGTGACTTTGCTCAATCCCCATGTCTATATCGATACGGTCGTATTGATTGGTGCCATCGGTGCGCAACAGGAGTCTCCTCCAGTGTTTGCCATGGGTGCTGTCAGCGCCTCGGTACTCTGGTTCTTCAGTCTGGCCTTGGCAGGTTCCCGGCTCGCCCCCTGGCTCGCCAGGCCCACCACCTGGCGGATCATCGACGGCGTAGTCGCGATCATGATGTTGGGTGTTGCCTGGGGCCTCGCCAGCCCCTGAATAGAGGGTTCAATACGGGATACCCACACGGACGGTACGTGGATGCCACCGTTTTCAGATGCTATAGTCAACTGATCCGTACTGTTAACAGACGGGCAACGTCCAAGTACAAGAGACGTCATCCGGCTGGCTATGATCCGTCAGCCTGCCAGCAAGACACTGGATTAGTATTCTAGGGACTTCTTTTTTCCGTACCTTGATACCTGTAAATGGAGATAAACCATGGCTTTTGAATTACCAGCACTGCCCTATGAGAAAAACGCGCTTGAGCCGCACATTTCTGCTGAAACGCTCGAATTTCACTACGGCAAACACCACAACACCTACGTCGGCAAGCTGAATGATCTGGTCAAGGGCACCGACTTTGCTGGAAAGAATCTGGAAGAGATCATCAAGACATCCAGTGGCGGTGTCTTCAACAACGCAGCCCAGGTATGGAACCATACCTTCTATTGGGAATGCTTGAGCCCAAAGGGTGGCGGCGAACCTACCGGCGAACTGGCCGAGGCCATCAACAAGTCTTTCGGCTCCGTTGAAAAGTTCAAGGAAGAGTTCACCAACACCGCTATCGGTACCTTCGGTTCCGGTTGGGCCTGGTTGGTAAAAAAAGCTGACGGCTCTCTGGGTCTGGCGAGCACGATCGGTGCAGGCAATCCTCTTACTTCAGGTGACAAGCCACTGCTGACCTGTGACGTCTGGGAGCATGCCTATTACATCGATTATCGCAACGCGCGTCCGAAGTACGTAGAAGCATTCTGGAAGCTGGTCAATTGGGACTTCGTAGCAAAAAATTTCACGTCTTAAATTAATTGCTGCTGTATCCTCGCACCCCGCATTCTGCGGGGTGTGTTGTTTCTGCTACCAAAAAATGACGCCGACCCTTTGACGCACCTATTCCCAATAGGGATACTGGCTCTTGAAAAGGGCTGCAATAGACGGTTATAAGTACTTGAAGCGCTTTATTAGCCATTGCGTTTATCGTTCAACCAACAAGTCTGGAATACATTAGTTGAAACTGGAGCGTCGACACAGCCTTTCGATAAAGCTTTTGCGCCTCGTACTTCTGTGGGCGTTGCTGGTCGGCCTGGTATTGAGTTTCGCCCAGATTCTCTATGATCTGGAAAAAGAACGCAGCCTCATTGATTCCACCGCCAAACAGATCCTTGCCATGTCACGCGATCCGGCAACACAGGCTGTCTATAGCCTAGACCGGGAAATGGCATTGCAGGTAGTTGAGGGCTTATTCGAGCATGACGCCGTGCGTTTCGCCTCGATAGGTCACCCTGACGAAACGGCCCTGGCCAGCCGAGAGCGACCACTTATCGATTACGACTATCGGCCTTTGACCGACTGGCTGTTCGGCACCGAACAGCGCTACAGCATCGAACTGCATGGCCGAGCCCCCTACAACGAGTACTATGGCGATCTTCGCCTGACACTCGACTCAGCCCCTTACGGGCAGGAATTCATCAACCGGTCACTGATTATTCTAGTCTCCGGCATGCTTCGCGCACTGGCGATGGCACTGGTACTTTTTTTGATCTACCACATTCTACTGACCCGACCGCTGGCGCGCATTATTGGCTACATTGCCGACATCAACCCCGACCAGCCAGGCAGGATGCATATCCCCATGCTGCCGGGGCAGGAAAAGAACGAGCTAGGCATCTGGATACTCAAGGCGAACGAGTTGCTCGTCTCGATTGAACGCAATACGCACCAGCGCCGTGAAGCGGAAGCCAATCTGCTGCATATGTCGCAACACGACATCCTGACCGGCCTGCCCAATCGCAGCATGCTCCAGGAACAACTCAGCCGCATCCTCGCCGACGCGGGCCGACGTCAACGGGGAGTCGCCATCCTCTGCTGCGGCCTAGACGATTTCAAAGAGGTCAATGAACAGTTCAGTTACCGTTCAGGGGATAGCCTGCTGATCGCTGTAGCAGACCGACTACGCGCCAATAGCGGTCGGCTGGGCAGCATAGCGCGCCTGGGCGGCGATCAATTCGCACTGATCCAGACCGGTATCAACGAGCCCTATGAAGCTGCCGAGTTGGCACAGACCATTCTCGACGATCTGGCGCAGCCATTGCAGCTTGGCGAGCACAGCATCAGCCTGCGCGCGACCATCGGCATCACCCTGTTCCCCGACGATGGCGATGATGCGGAAAAACTACTGCAGAAAGCCGAACAGACCATGATGCTGGCCAAGGCCCGCTCGCGTAATCGCTACCAGTTCTATATCGCCAGCCTCGACAGCGAAATGCGGGTGCGTCGCGAACTGGACAAGGATCTGCGTGGAGCTCTTCAACGCAACGAGTTCTATCTGGTATACCAGCCGCAGATCAGTTACCACTCCCACGAGGTCGTCGGTGTCGAAGCCTTGTTACGCTGGCAACATCCTGAACGCGGCCTGGTACCACCGGATCTGTTCATCCCGCTGGCAGAACAGAATGGTTGTATCAACGATATTGGAGAGTGGGTACTGGATCAATCCTGCCGTCAACTGCGTGAGTGGCATGATAGTGGCTTAGAGCAACTGCGCATGGCGGTCAATCTGTCCACGGTGCAATTGCACCATGGCGGCATTGCCAAACTTGTCACCAACCTCATGCAACGCTATCACTTACCTGCCTACAGCCTCGAGCTTGAAGTAACCGAAACCGGTCTTATGGAAGATATTTCCGCGGCGGCAGGTCATCTCAACAGCTTGAAAAAGGCGGGCGTGCTGATCGCCATCGATGATTTTGGTACCGGATATTCGTCGCTCAGTTACCTGCGCGGCCTGCCACTGGACAAGATCAAGATCGACAAGAGCTTTGTTCTCGACGTACTAGACGATGAAGACGACGCCACCATCGTTCGCGCCATCATCCAGCTCGGACGCAGCCTAAACATGCAGGTGATCGCTGAGGGCGTAGAGAACGCCGCTCAGGAAGCCTACATCGTTTCACTTGGCTGCAACGAAGGTCAAGGGTATTACTACAGCAAACCATTGACGGCGAGCGCCTTCCACAAATGGCAGTCTAGTTACTCCGCCAGTAATACTCGCAAACGAACTTCTAAGATCAGCTGAAGGGACCTCTTTCAGCCGGCCAAGGCGAGCCATAACCAGCCCGTTACCACCCCCGTGACAATCAGCCCAAACAGACTCCAGCCTGACTGCCGACGCAGTTTACTGCTCAAACCGTCCTGATGGTGGCTGGACAGAATAAACGGCAGACCTCGATGGGGCGCTTTTCCCAGCCCATGAACCGCCGGTGCCGAGGCTTGGGCTGATACCTGTCGTCCTGCTTCCTGGCCTGCGGCATGGCGCACCTTGTCCCACTCATCCATGTCCAGCTTGCCATCCTGGTTACTATCGAAACGTGCCAGCAAGTCAGCATAATCCGCTTTCCACTGGCCAATCACTTGGCGGGCAACAGCTTGCTGATCTGATACGTCTCGACCACCACCATGGCTCTGGAACCAGCCTAACGCATAGAGCAGCTGGTTTTCTTCCAACCACTCCTCGGTATATCGGTATCGCTTGCCTATGAGACCCGCCAGGATACCCGTCCGCAAAGCGTGTCCGGCAGGCCAGCGACGATGACCCTCCCAGCGGCGAACCTGGCTCGGATACACTTCAGCGTCTTCAGGGGCAATCCAACAGGTACCGGTCTTGTCACGCAGCATAAACGGGCGTTCTGAAACGCCCTGCTCCACCACGTGCCATCGGCTGTACTTGCCGCTGCGGCGGTATTCCTCAACTCTAAACCGATACCAGAGGCAATCGATTTCCGCTAACGGCGAGATCAGCTGTGTGTGTCCACCCGCGTCCAGCAGCCCTTGCAATTCAACTAGACCCTGAGCCGCCGAACGGATCCGCGAAGTCGGCGTATCTTCAATCCACCGCGCCCGGCGCAGGCGTGTGAGCATCCGGTAAAGGAGCGCAAGGGTGACACCGGTGGTCATCGCCAGCACCAGCAAGTAGTAGCCCATAGAAAGGACTAGTACCCCGTGCACATCAATCATGAAAACAACATGCGCATATCGACGTCAGCCGTATCAGCTTCGGCAAACTGGAGCAGATCCGACCGACTAAAGCTGAACATCCGGGCGATCAGCACATCAGGAAACTGCTCGATGCGCACATTGTTGATATTCACTGCTTCGTTATACAACTCGCGACGATCGGCGATACCACTCTCCAAACCGCTAATACGGGTCTGTAAATACACGAAGGATTCGCTGGCTTTAAGATCCGGATAGTTTTCCGCCAGTGCAAACAACTGACCGAGACCAGACCGCAGAGCAGTTTCAGCACGGCCAAGCCCGTTTACGTCAGATTGCTCCCGAGCCTGGGCCACGGCATTACGAGCTTGCACCACCTGCTCCAGCGTTTGCTGCTCGTGCTGCATATATCGACGACAGGTCTCTACCAGCTTTGGCAACTCGTCGTGACGCTGACGCATCATCACATCGATGTTCGACCATGCCTTGCTGACAGCGTGCTTGATACTGACCAGCTGGTTATACAACAGCGCTGCATACAACAGGGTAACGATGGCAACAGCGATTATCGCCAGGGTGAGCGGGTTGGTCAGATCCATCAGTATTCCTCCATGTTCAAGGCGTTGGCGCCCAGACTTGTTATAACCCAACCGGGCAAATGATCGATACCCTCTCTGCTGCATAGAGCATATTCAATAGAGCTCTATCAGTAGATGAGTTTTCGTCGGCAATAAAAAACCCGGGCAGATGACCCGGGTTTGATGGAACTGATAAGCATCAGCCCAAGTGGCGATTCATTGAAAGATCGATTCTCCGTTTAGTCCATGCTGCTCGAGAATTTCCCGCAAACGCTTGAGTGCTTCCACCTGGATCTGCCGCACACGCTCGCGGGTCAAACCAATTTCCCGGCCTACCTCTTCCAGCGTACTGCTCTCGTGGCCACGCAACCCGAAGCGCCGAGTAACGACTTCACGCTGTTTCTCACTCAACTCCGAGAGCCAGTGATCAATACTGGTATTCAAATCGTCATCCTGCAGAAGATCGCAAGGGTCCGTTGCATTATCGTCGGTCAAGGTGTCGAGCAACGTCTTGTCCGAGTCGGGCCCGAATGACATATCGATGGACGCCACCCGTTCATTGAGTCCGAGCATCCGTTTGACGTCCTCGACCGGCTTGTCGAGCAACTCCGATATTTCTTCCGGCGACGGCTCATGGTCAAGCTTCTGGGTCAGCTCCCGCGCCGCTCGAAGATAGACATTAAGTTCCTTTACCACGTGGATCGGCAGCCGAATGGTACGGGTCTGATTCATGATGGCCCGTTCGATGGTTTGCCGTATCCACCAAGTAGCGTAAGTCGAAAAACGGAACCCGCGCTCGGGATCAAATTTCTCCACTGCCCTGATCAGACCCAGATTGCCTTCCTCGATCAGATCAAGCAGCGTCAGCCCCCGGTTAACATATCGTCGGGCAATTTTTACTACCAGCCGAAGGTTACTCTCAATCATCCGCTTGCGGCCCGCAGGATCGCCTTTTTGCGCAAGGCGCGCGAAATGGACTTCTTCTTCAGGAGTAAGCAACGGCGAAAAACCGATTTCATTCAAGTAGAGCTGGGTAGCATCGAGCTGCTTGGTAAATTCAAAGGCATTCTCACGCTTGTGAGTGCGCGGAGTAACAGGAGCGCGGCTGATGGGAAGCTGGTCCGCCGTGCTTGCCGTCTTTTCGAGCGTCGCGACATCCTCGTCGGGAATCTGGTCGCCATCCTTATTATTATTCAACGCCATATTGCATGCCCCATTTCGGTTCGAATCACCTGCGGTGGGCGCGTAGCCACTAGTGCATTACGCCTCTCATAGTATCCGACAAGCGATTCGGTCTAATGTTCTACTGCTTTCACCGCTCAATTTACAATTTGGGTAAATAGGTCAGCGGATCAACAGGTTGCCCTTTACGCCGTATTTCAAAATGCAGTTTGACCCGGTCCGTACCCGTACTGCCCATTTCAGCGATATTCTGCCCCAACTTTACCCGCTCACCTTCTTTTACCAACAGTCGGCTGTTATGGGCATAGGCGCTGAGATAGGTCTCATCGTGTTTGATGATTATCATTTCGCCATAACCAAGCAGACCACGGCCTGCGTACACTACCGCTCCTTCAGCAGCTGCTTTAACAGGCTGCCCCTGTTGACCGGCAATATCAATCCCTTTATTCAAACTGCCGTTCGACTGAAATCGCGAAATCAACGGTCCTTGTACCGGCCAATTCCAGCCCGACACACTGGCAGGCAAATTAACCGGAGACGCGATTGGCGCGGGTGATACTCGCGGTGGCGCAGGTGTCTGCCTGGAAATGGATGGCCCGGTGGCTCTAGGGGCGCTCGATACTATAGGGCGGGACGCAGCGGCAGGCGGCGTGCTGGCTCGAAAAGTACCGCGCGGTCGCAAACTGATTTGTTGGCCGGGGTAAATGGTATAGGGTTCGCGGAGGTTATTTGCCTGAGCCAGTGTTTTCCAGTCCCAGCCGTAACGGAAAGCGATCTGATACAGGGTTTCGCCGCGCTGTACGCGGTGCATGCCCGACGTGACCGATTGCACCTGTTTGCCACCGCGACCACGGTCATCAATGGGCACCACGCCCGTTGGTCCGGCACAGGCGGTTAGGAGTAGCGCGAGCAGCAGCAAACCCAGTTTTTTTAATCCGAGCACAGCAGATCTCACGTCAGACACATACGGCCCCTGGCCTGTTTGAATAACGGATGTAGTGCGAGACCTATCATCAATTTGACCGGCGCCCCAACCACTCCAATGCCAATACTAATACCACGGCGAACAACATCAATGCCAATCCGGCCTGCCAATACGACGGCGTACCAACAATAGATTCGTATTGGCCAGGCCAGAGGTTTGTTTGCTGCAGGGGCACAGACTCTCCGTGACTGTTCTCTCTCCAGGTAGTAGTAAGCTTCCACGGCCAGACCATATTCAACGACCCAATCAGCAAACCCGTCAGAAATGCCAGAGTGATATGTCGTACGTGACTCAGCAGCCAACCGAGAAGTCTTGAAAAGCTCAAAAGACCCGTTATACAGCCGAGCGCGAAAATGCCCAGCATCGCCACATCAAAGTTTTTCACTGCGCCAAGCACCGTGGTGTACAAGCCGAGCAGCAAAAGAATGAAACTGCCGGAGATGCCCGGCAGAATCATTGCGCATATCGCGATGGAGCCTGCCAGAAACACCATCATCGGCGTGGCTGGCCATTGCAAAGGCGCAGCGACCGTTATCAGGTAGGCAAATACAGCGCCGCCGATCAATGCCGCAATGCTGCTGGCGTTCCATCGTCCAATCTGTTGGCCAACCAGCCAAATGGAGACGACAATCAGGCCAAAGAAAAAGGACCATATCATTTCCGGCCTGGCCTCCAGCAGATAACTGATCAGCTGCGCCAGGCTGGCGATACTGGTCAGTATCCCTGACAACAGGACCAGCAGAAAGGTGCCATCGATTGAGGTCCAGGTCTCGCGCCAGCGACCCTGACATAACCAGATCAGCTTGTTTGGCGTGCACGCCGCGATGGCTGCCAGCAGCCGATCATAGATCCCGCTGATAAAAGCGATAGTGCCGCCGGAAACCCCAGGCACCACATCAGCGGCGCCCATGGCCAAGCCTTTGCAAAATAGAATACACAGAGAAGAGACGCTGTCCGGCTTGCTCAAGATCGTATGGCTCCTGCCAATAAGGGTACAAAATTCACCGGTTCTACCTGCTGACGGATGAACTCTTCCCCCTCACGAATAACCAGGGTGAGATATTGCTCATGCTGTCCTACCGGTATCACCATCCGCCCGCCATCCGCCAACTGATTGAGCAGCTCGACTGGCACCTCGGCTGGTGCTGCAGTGACCAGGATCGCATCGTAGGGGCCATACTGAGGCCAGCCCCAGTTACCGTCGGAATGGCGAAATACCACATTGCGTACATTAATCGCTTTGAGCGCTTCCTTGGCTCTCTCCTGCAGTGGATAGATACGTTCAACGGTAAATACCCGCTCTACCACCTGAGCCAGGACTGCCGTCTGATAGCCTGAACCTGTACCAATCTCAAGCACCTTGTCCAGTGGACCGCCACCGAGCAGTAATTCGGTCATCCGGGCCACTATGTACGGTTGTGACAAAGTCTGGTTGTGGCCAATGGGTAGGGCAGTATCTTCATAGGCCCGGTGCGACAGCGCCTCATCGACAAAAAGGTGTCGCGGCGTTCGACGCATTGTTTCCAGTACATGCAGATTGCGAATGCCTTCCTCGAAAAGGCGCTCCAGCAGTCGCTCTCGCGTTCGCTGTGAGGTCATGCCGATACCGTGACGATTCAGATCTTCGCGCACTGCCATTCAATCCAACCCCCGAAGCCATTGACCGAGATGGTCAAATACCTCGAAGTGGGTCTTGTCCACGCGCAGCGGCGTCACCGACACATATCCCTGCATGACCGCATGAAAATCCGTTCCTTCACCGCCGTCTTCAGCGTCGCCTGCCACCGAAATCCAGTAACCCTCCTTGCCCCGCGGATCAACCCAGCGAACTGGCTTGGCTGCACGCGAGCGATGGCCCAGACGGGTAAGGCGAATGCCCTTGATCTGGTCCAGTGGCATATTGGGAATATTGATATTCAGGATGGTTCTGGGTGGCAAGTCCAGCTGGTCATGGGTTTCGACCATCCGTCTGGCGATACTCGCCGCAGTCGTCATATTATCCCCTTGGCGACCCACCAGCGAAAAGGCCATTGCCGTGCGTGACAAGAAACGACCTTCCAAAGCAGCAGCGACGGTACCGGAATATAATACGTCGTCGCCCAGGTTGGCGCCGTGATTGATACCCGCCACCACCATATCGATAGCGTTTTCGTACAAGGCATTGATTCCCAGGTGGACGCAATCGGTGGGCGTGCCATTAAGCCCGATAAAGCCGTTTTCCAGGGTGAACGGCCGCAACGGCCGATCCAGAGTCAATGAGCTTCCCGCACCACTGCGATCTTCATGGGGAGCCACGACCACGCACTCGGCGTAATCAGTTAGCGCGCCATGCAGGGCCTTCAAGCCCGGAGCCAGCACGCCATCGTCGTTGGCAATCAATATACGCATCAGATTTCGCTTTCCAGTCCGCCGCCCGGCTCGTCATCGAGGATGACCAGCTCACGTAATACCGCTGTTGCAAAACAACCGGTCGGCAAGGTGAATTCAATTTCCAGAATATCCGGTGAAGGATAATGCCACGCCAGCGTCCCGATGGGGAGGCGCAAGATACGCCGAGCCTGCTCCAGCCCCGCCCCTTCAAGCCAGAGAGCCAGCGTTGGTTCGCCCTCGATCACTGCCTGTTCCATGTGAGCAACCTCGCCGCTCACGGCGAGTTCACCCAGGCCCCACAAAGGCCCGGTAGGGTGCACGTCCATTGCGTCCAGGCGTGGATCGTTGACTGTCAGTCGCTCGGCAGCAAACTGGCTGCGACTGCCGGTAAAGGCCATGCAGTCGCCCGGCAGTACCTGATTCCAGTTAGAATCTGCCACCCTGGTGGCTAGAGCCCGATTGAACAGCAGGCTGCGCGCGGTCGAAAGCAAGCGCGAGCGGGTACCGCGCGCCGGAGGCAAAGCTCCCCGCGACGCCCAACTCCGCGCATCGACAAGATTGGATCCACCACGACCAAAACGCTGGGGGCCGAAATAATTCGGCACTCCCTGGCTGGCTATCTGCCGCAGCCGTGCTTCCAACTTTGGGTGATCCGCCTGCAAATGATTAAGCTTGATAACAAATCGGTTGGCACTGTGCGCTCCGCGTTGGAGTTTGCGGCTGTGCCTGCGACTGGCAAGACATCGCAGATCAGCGTTCCACAATACGAAAAAATCCGGATCCTCGCGCCCGGGCAACTGCAGGCTGAACCATTGGCTGGTCACCGCCAACCGGTCCTTCATACCTGCATAGCTGACGTCGCGCAATTTGAGCCCAGCGACCCGTGCCAGTTGTCTGGCGACTTCTTCTGTATTCAGATTGCGCTTTTCGATCAGCAGCCAGAGGTGCTCGCCTGTGCCACTCAGCTCAATATCCATCACCTCGGTTACTCGGAAGTCTTCCGGCGAGGCCTTCAGTACCGCTCTGCCGCAGGGTTCACCCCAGGCCAATGGCCCTAGCAACGCATGGTCGGCAGGCAACGCAACATCACTCACAAGGGTAACAACAAGGCAACCGCATGAACCGCAATGCCTTCCTCACGGCCGACGAATCCGAGCATCTCGGTCGTCGTCGCCTTGATATTGACCTGATCACGATTGACTTGCAGATCGCCGGCAATAATCTCCGCCATTGCCGGAATATGCAGGGCCATTTTGGGTGCCTGGGCAACAATAGTCGCGTCCATATTACCGACACGCCAACCCTTACCCTGGACCAGAATCAGAGCATGACGCAACAACTCGCGGCTGTCGGCACCCCGAAACCGCTCATCGGTGTCGGGAAAGTGCTGGCCGATATCACCCAATCCGGCTGCGCCGAGCAGGGCATCAGTGAGAGCATGCAACAAAACATCGCCGTCGGAGTGCGCGATCAGACCTTGCCGGTGAGCAATACTGACTCCACCCAGAATAATGGAATCGCCTTCGCCAAAACGATGAACGTCATAACCGTGTCCGATGCGCATGTCTGCCTCCCCCCAATTTACCAGGGGGAGATCTTACAGTGTGGCGAGCAAAGCTTGAAGCTCAGGCGCGACCTAGTGCGCGGGCATGATGGCGCAAGTGATCTTCGATGAATGTCGCTACAAAGTAGTAACTGTGGTCGTACCCTGGCTGTCGGCGCAGAGTCAGAGGGTGTCCGGCAGCCGCAGCGGCCGCTTCCAGCGCATCGGGACGCAACTGGCCAATAAATTCGTCCCCTTCCCCCTGATCTACCAGTAACGGCAAACGCTCACCCGCATCGGCAATCAGTTCACAGGTATCCCACTGCATCCATTGCACGGGATCCTTGCCCAGATAACGTCCAAGAGCCTTTTGCCCCCAGGGCACCTGACTGGGATTAGTGATCGGCGCCAGCGCTGAAACAGATTGATAGCGACCGGGATTTTTCAGCGCACACACCAGGGCACCGTGCCCACCCATTGAATGACCGAAAACGCTGCGTTGATCCGACACCGGAAAGTGCGCCTCTATCAGCTTGGGCAGTTCATCCACTACATAGTCGAACATGCGGTAGTGGCGCGCCCAGGGCTCCTCCGTTGCGTTCAGATAGAATCCTGCGCCCAATCCGAAATCGTAGGATCCATCGGGATCATCAGGCACCCCTTCTCCCCGCGGGCTGGTGTCCGGCGCAACAATGACCAGACCCAGCTCGGCGGCAATGCGCTGAGCGCCGGCTTTCTGCATAAAGTTTTCGTCCGTGCAGGTCAGTCCCGAGAGCCAGTAAACCACGGGCAATGGCTGACCCTGATCGGCCTGGGGCGGCAAATAGACCGCAAATACCATATTGCAGGACAATGCGGTGGAGCGGTGGCGGTAACGCTTGTGCCAACCGCCAAAGCTCTTGTTAGCTGATACCAGCTCGAGTGATTCGTGCATGGGTAACTCCTGTGCAATCGGCTGTTCAGAAATGGATGACCGTACGAATACTCTTGCCCTCGTGCATCAGATCGAACGCCTTGTTGATATCTTCCAGACCCATGGTATGGGTAATAAAGGTATCCAGCGGAATCTCGCCGCTTTGCGATTTGGCCACATAACCCGGCAACTCGGTTCTGCCTTTAACACCGCCAAACGCACTGCCGCGCCAGACTCGCCCGGTCACTAACTGGAAGGGCCGAGTGCTGATTTCCATACCCGCACCGGCAACACCAATAATCGTCGATTCACCCCAGCCCTTGTGGCAACACTCCAGCGCCGCGCGCATCAACTGCACGTTACCTATACATTCAAAGGAATAGTCCACACCACCGTCGGTCATGTCGACAATTACTTCCTGAATTGGCTTGTCATGGTCCTTCGGATTGACAAAGTCGGTTGCGCCCAGCTCTCGGGCAATGTCGAACTTGGACGGATTGATATCAATCACGATGATGCGGCTGGCCTTGGCCATGGTGGCGCCGATGATCGCCGCCAGACCGATCCCACCCAGACCGAAGATAGCCACGGTCGCACCCTCTTCCACCTTGGCAGTATTGAGCACTGCACCGATGCCAGTCGTCACACCACAGCCCAGCAGGCAAACCTTTTCCAGCGGCGCGTCCTTGGGGATCTTCGCTAGGGACACTTCTGGCAATACCGTGTATTCGGAAAAGGTCGAACAGCCCATGTAGTGATAAATCGGCTTGCCCTGGTAGGAGAAGCGCGTCGTGCCATCCGGCATCACACCCTTGCCTTGGGTGGCGCGAACGGCCTGGCATAGATTGGTCTTGCCAGACTTGCAGAATTTGCACTCACGGCACTCGGCGGTATAGAGCGGAATAACATGGTCACCCACTTCAAGTGACGTGACGCCCTCGCCTATCGCCTCGACGATTCCACCGCCCTCGTGACCGAGAATGGCTGGAAAGATACCTTCCGGATCTTCGCCCGACAGGGTAAAGGCATCAGTGTGACAGACACCGCTGGCGACGATGCGCACTAGCACTTCGCCCTTTTGCGGCGGGGCTACATCGACTTCGACGATTTCCAAGGGCTTGC
>Ga0314774_1000157_pt1 | contig 59120 bp, 49 predicted proteins | sample MetaGCBIA2018_FD_204515 | JGI IMG/M metagenome (GOLD analysis project Ga0314774, IMG submission 204515) | Cryopeg brine microbial communities from Beaufort Sea near Barrow, Alaska, United States - CBIA 2018 | ecosystem: Environmental > Aquatic > Marine > Coastal | place: USA: Alaska | collected... | reverse complement strand
ACACACATCTACTTAAACAATGGGCTGAGGATGTTAAAAGTCCTTTAAGCCTTTGAATATACCAATCTCAAGATATAGCTAGCTGACTTATCCTTAAAATTATAGTACACACGATACTGATATTAGATCAGGCTCACCACGAATTCATTTGTTCTAGTAAAGAATATATTGCCTGACGACTCTGCTCTAGATGTTGAGTCGTGAAGATTTCTGCTTCACTTTGTACATATTGACCTGTCGGTAATCCTTCATCATCCAAGGCTAGAAAATCGTCTACGGTATTGGCCTGAGCCTCCAGATGAAACTGTAGCGCCCACACATTTTCACCAAGTTTGAAACCTTGATTCGGTGTAGTCGTAGACGTTGCGAAAGCAACAGCACCATTAGGTAGTTCAAAACAATCAGTATGCCAACTCAGTGGCACTAACTTCTCTGGCATCCAATTCGCACAAGAATGAGTCTTTGTCATTGGATACCAGCCGATTTCTTGTTGTGTATTTCTATAAACATCAGCGCCCATAGCGCTTGCAATTAACTGACCACCCAAGCAAATGCCAAGCACTGACTTATCTGATTCAATCGCCTGTTTAATTATATTTTTTTCGGCTATCAGCCAAGGATACATATCTTCATCATAAGCGCTCATCGGCCCGCCCATAATCAATAACCAATCAAACTGGTCAAGTGTTGGCAAAGATTCGTTTAAGTCCAAACGATAGGTTTGCAATTGGAAATCTTTATCCGCAAACCAATCTGTCATCGAACCTATCCATTCACCATTTGCATGTTGAAATATCGCTACCTTTTTCATCAAACAACTCCATAAAAAACACAATTATTAAGCAATTATTAAGCAATTATTAAGTTAAATAATAGGCTTTTTATTACGCCAATCAAAGGCTTTATCTCAATAATAATGCTGATCATGATATTTTTTTCTCACTATCAACTAAATAGCTGAGGCGATGTTAAGACAAAGCCTAAATATTATCATGGAAGTGCTCAACTAAGCCTCCAGTGTCATTATCCTTGCTGTTTTATCCATTTAAGCAATTCCGCTTCTGTGAGCATCCCGAGATGTCTGGTCATAACCTTATCTTTGTCCACTAAAATAATGAATGGTAACTCGCCACGCCAATTTTTACTTACATCAAAAAACAACTTTTCTTTTATTGAGTCTGAAAATACCCATTTCTCAATATTGTCTAAGTTATTATCTTGATGAAGTTTATTTATAATGTCGGGTGACAGAAAAGGATCTGTGGCAACGGTAATCAACTTGACGGTGTTTGTTTGTGATAATACATTGTCGAAAAAGGTGAATTCTTTCATGCAGTACGCACAATCTTGTGCCCAAAAAACAATCATATGCGGAGTGTTTTGATAGCTATTTTCAATCTGTGCTAGTGAACCTTTTACAAAAGCATTAATTGGGTCAGACTTATTACATGCTATTAGATTGGACGTTATTAATAGCATTAGGAAAATGTGTCGTATCGATTTACCCATCATTAGTTAAGGTTTCCATTTGCACTATAGAAAGATTGTCGTGACCGCTTTCTGTCCATAATATTAAGACTTTATCATCAGTTGCAATTACACGAGGATGGCTGGCATTTAATTCAGCGTTGGATAGTGCGATTGGTTTCGACCATGTTTTTCCTTGGTCGTCTGATTTTGCATAAAAAATCTGTAAACCATTTTCACTCAGTTGATCCCAACTTGCGACTAAGATACCTACATTAGAGACTGCAATATCACTATGTAGAGCGCCGTTGTCACCCAATTTGGTAGGTGTAGACCAACTTTGAGCTTTGTCCTCAGAATTTAGATAGTACAAACCCACATTATCAGGTTGACCCGTTGAAACGGTGGCATGAAATTGGTGTGTTTTAGGATCAATTATTAAACCTGCACCTATATGCGGACAACCTTCAAAGTCCCAATTAAATTTGCCAACGGTAGATAGTCGTTGCCAGTTAAGCTCTGGATCAACACGCCCAATCGCCATGTCTGATGGTTGCTTATCTCGATATAAAACATAAAACAAACCATCATTATCAAAACGGGCAGTATTCCAACAACAAGCACAGGTGATATCATCCAAAGTCTGGTTGTTAGTCCAAGTTACGCCACCATCTCGTGTTTGACTAAAACGTAGACCTTGTGAACCTTTAAGTTTTTGCTCCCGACTATCAAGCCACACCAGATTAATACTTTCATTATTACCATCCAGTGCAAAAAAGCCATGAGCACCTTGCCAATCTGCTGGCATCGTTGCTTGTTGCCAAGTCTGACCACGATCATCTGAACGCATTGCCATCATTGGTCCAGCTTCAAAAGGAGCACCTTCAACCTTTGTCATCCAAACCGCAACGATGTTATCGCCTTGTATAGCAAAACGTGCATCATTACCACGTTTGAACTTAGCTGCGATCTTAGTATTTAAAGTGACATTAATTTCTTTAGTCCAAGTGCGTCCTTGATCCGATGATGATTGATACCAAATGCTTTGCTGACCGTTGTCCTCCTTACCTAGAAGCAGATGCACAGTGCCATCAACATATTTCACATCTAAACTCGTCACACCTGATTGTTCAGCATGCTCACCATTCATGGCATGCGATGGCATTTCTGATGTTATCCGCTGCTGACCTGTCAGAAAAAAAGCCACAATGCCACCAATTATCACTAAGCCTGCAAAAATTAATTTAGTTTTTGTCATTTAAAGACCATTATTTAATATTAAATATATTTAGTATATTTTAAAGAGTAAAAGTAACTTAGCTTATAGTTTGTAATCAAAACCAACAAACACTTGTCTAGGTGCGCCAGGTGTATAGCGTTCAGTTTGATCATATATATTAATAGAAGCACTTTCTGCATAGATACGATCGGTGATGTTCATCACTTTTGCAAATACATTGAATTTATCGTTTACTTCATAGCCTAACTTGATATTAGCCACATCATATCCTGCATAACGTGTTGTATTTTCATCATCTAACCAAGATGAGCCAACATGTGTCCATTCAAGCATCGAGGTGAAACCGTCAAGCGATTTTGGTGAATAAATCAAACGCACGTTCGCCACATTGTTCGGCGCTTCAGCCTGTTCGTTGTCAGCGTACTGCTCGTCATTATCAAACTCACTTTTGGAATAGCTATAAGCTATTTTCGACGTAAACTCATCGCTAAGTTTAGATGTTAATGATAATTCAATACCTTTATGAATTGTTTTACCACCATTTTCATAATAAGTATCACCACCACTATTCTTACGTTGAATGATCGAATTATCTATGGTTAAAAGATAGATTGCACTTGCAAATTCATGACGATCAGTCACGAACTTATAACCCACTTCATAAGTATCGGTTGCTTCTTCATCAATAGAAAAATTAATATTATTCGTTTTTAAGCTATATAAAGTTGATGCTTGAGGAATGCGAAAACCATTAGCATAACGAACATAAGCCATTTGTTGCTCATTAAATTGATAAGTCATATCCAATTTTGGGCTGAGATGACTATAACTAGGATCATTATCAGAATTAGCCCGTGAATAACTCGATGCAGCATATTGACCATCGGCCAGATTATTAGTGTAATCATAGCGGTTGGTATCAAATCGAACACCGGCACCTACTGTTAATTTTTCTGTGAACAAATATTCAAAACGTGTGTAAGGCGCAATAGCAAGATAATTAACATCATAATCATAGATTTTTCCAGCGGCGACTGATGAGCCTCTTCTAGGTGGCGCCACATAATCAAACAGCTGTGTATATTCTTTGGTTGCTTGTGTATATTCCAAATCTAAGCCAGTAATGTAACGCAACGCTCCAAAATCTGTATTCGCTTTTAATAGTAATCCGACCGAATTTTCTTGACTATCATTTTGTGGAAGATTGTTTTCCCATGTTGCTACATAGCGGTTGCGGTTGCTACGTATGTAAGCAATGGAATTGACGGTAGTTGTATTAGAAACCGCGTGTTCCCACTCAACGTTAGCGCGCGCAAAATCAAACTTACGCTCAATTGGCACACCACTATCAATGGCAGTTCTTACATTTCCGACCGATTTAGTTTGATTTTTAAAAGCATCATAACCGACTAAATCTCCCGCCATATCTCCCACTGTTTTATTAGCACTGAAACCGAGTTTAACGGTATTGCTATCGTTTAAATCATTGATATATTTGATCGCAACTTCTTGACGATCATATTTTGTGTGATCACGCCAACCATCTGCTTGGGCATGTGATGCTTGAGCTGTAATCGTTGAATTATCATCTATATCAACACCACCAACACCTTGAACTTGCCGAAAGCCATCACTGCCCGCTTCAGCTGACATTTTTAGACCTATCTGATCACGTTCTGGCGTCGAAATAACGTTAATAGTGGCAGCCACCGCATCTGAACCATACAGCGCCGTTCCAGCACCTTTCAACACTTCTACAGAACCAGCCGTACTAAAGTTGGTGTACGCAAGGCCATTATGATTAAAAAAACCTGAAGATTGGACAGGAATTCCATCTTGCAAATAAAGGTAATAAGGGCTGGTACTCGTTGGCAAACGAATACTTGCCATATGACCAATCGCTGAACTTGTTTGGGTAATTCTCACACCGGCAATAGAGTTCAATAATTCCTTCTGATTAGTCGCGCCATCAAGTTTGATTTCAGCTTGTTTTTTATAACCAATACTAATGGGTTGATCGAGGACAGATTGTTGGCCACGTTCGCCTGTAACCGTAATGCCGTCTAAGTTGATTGTCTCATCAGCATGACTATTTACTATTACCGAAACAAAGCTTAATCCAATCAAAGTTGAAATGACTTTTAATCTCATTTTGTTGTTGTCCACAATTCTATATTCAAAAATTCTGGAAACTATACACTAACTAAAACAAGGAAAGACATCAGTCATTAAATTAATCTATCTTACTGATATTATTGCGTTATTTAACACAATCATTGGTCATATCCATTATTAATTTTAAATTTTTAGGTCAAATGACACACTGCTAAAATTCATTAAATTAAATGAACGTAATGATTTGCGCTAACTAAAAACATCACTATTTCATCATTTGCTAGAAATGTTTAATTTAAAAATCATTGTATTGTTGATGTCGATAACTACCGCCTGGCAATAAAACAATGCTGCCAAGCGTTTCTTGAATTTCCTTACAATGTAAGCCAGGCAATATTCCCTTAAAAATGACCAAACGCTTTATATAAGTTAAACGCACTGATCAAACTGATTAACGAACCTACCAATATTAATAATGTTTTAGTCTTTAAATGACGCGTGATATAAGCAGCAAAAGGAGCAGCAAATAAGCCACCAATGACTAAACCAGCCACCATGATCCAAACGCTTTGATCCAAAATTGAAAACAGTGCAGTTGCAACCGTTACCGTCAGGAAAAACTCGGCAAAGTTGACTGAGCCAATCGTTGTTCTAGGATCATGTCCTGATCCCACTAATGACGTTGTCACAATTGGTCCCCAACCGCCACCGCCAGTGGTATCCATCAAACCACCAAACAGTGCTAAAGGTGCAATCTTTTTAGCATTGATGTCATAACGTGCTTGAATTTTGCGAAAAGCCTTACTCAATACATACAAGCCCATCGCCAATAAATACAGACTGATATAGGGTTTTAATGCATTACCATCAATGGTGTTCAGAATATAAGTACCGATCAAACCGCCTACAATGCCGGGGATCAGCAAACTAAAGAATAGTTTTTTATTTACATTGCCCATTTTTAGATGCGACACGCCTGATACGCCAGAGGTAAATACTTCAGCTAAATGTGTAGCGCCGCTGGCCATGGCTGGTGAAGCACCTACGGCTAATAAAAAGCTACTTGAAGTAATGCCATACGCCATCCCTAATGCACCATCAATAATTTGTGCAATTAGTCCTACTACTAATGCGCCCCAGAACATCGGGTCATGAAGTGTCTCAGTAATAATTTGAGTGCCACTTCTTACATTATCGCCTAAAAACAAACGATAGGTTAAATATAAAAGTAGCCCTATTAATATTGTAAAAACTAAATAACTGGCAATACGAAGCAATGGATGCTCAGAAGGATGAGTAACGTCATATTCAACAGGCGGAATACCAAGTGCCTGATGTTCTTGGTTAATAAATTGATTATCAAGATCTAATCGACGAATTTTCACAATACGTATTCCAAATAATAACCAGCAATACAGAGCTGCACTGCTTTTAGAGCGCTATTCTATTTCGCTTTCTTTATTAAATAAAATACTATTTATTTATTTTGTTATACCTTTTAGTTATATTAAAGTGATGGAAGAACTACTTCGAAAAATGACGAGATCACCCCTTTTAAAATGTAGCGGCAATAACGTTCCTTATGTTGTTTGATTTATATAGGATAAGGTAAGCATTTTGATGAAGACTTTTATATTTAATCAACTTTCATCAATAATATTATCCAACACGACTAAATCCAGCAGAAACGGAACTTTTGAATAAGACTATCGTCATACAGTCCAGTAATATAGCGGATGCCGTAAAATAACTAAGCTAATTATAGCGATACACATCATCGTATAACTGAAGGAATACTAAGCATGACAGAGGCAAGTTTAACTAATTCACAGATTGCAGTTCAGCAACTTAAAACCTACATCAGTAAGCAGATTATCGGTCAAGAAGTGTTAGTAGAACGTATGTTGATTGCACTATTAGCCGATGGCCATATATTAGTTGAAGGCGCGCCAGGCTTGGCTAAAACACGAGCGATTAATGTGCTTAGTAAAGGTATAGAAGCCAACTTCCATCGTGTGCAATTCACCCCAGATTTATTACCCGCAGATTTAACAGGCACCGAAATATATCGTCCGCAACAAGGTAACTTTGAGTTTCAAAAAGGTCCGTTATTTCATAACCTAATTCTGGCTGATGAAATCAATCGTTCGCCAGCAAAAGTACAAGCTGCGTTATTAGAAGCGATGGCAGAAAGGCAAATTACCGTGGGTGCGGCGACTTATCCTTTACCCGAATTATTTATGGTGATGGCCACACAAAACCCTATTGAACAAGAAGGGACCTATCCCCTTCCTGAAGCGCAGTTAGATCGGTTTATGTTACATGTCAAAATTGACTATCCTCAACCACAACATGAAAAAGATATTTTACATTTAGCCCGGGCTGAAGCGCGCGGTGAACTCAGTTCTGATCAAGCATCATCAATAAAAATCAGTGAACAAAGCTTGTTAAACGCACGTAAAGAAGTGTTGGATGTGTTCATGAGCGATGCATTAGAAGAATATTTACTGCAACTCATTATTGCTACGCGTAATCCAAGTATTTACGGTGAAGATATGGCTTCATGGGTGCAATATGGTGCAAGTCCGCGTGCCAGCATTGCTTTAGACCGCGGCGCACGTGCTAAAGCATGGTTACAACAACGTGATTTTGTCACCCCTGAAGATATCCAAGATATTGCTTTTGATGTATTACGTCATCGTTTGATTTTATCGTATGAAGCCGAAGCAGAAGGTATTACCCCTGAGCGCGTGATTCAACAATTAATTGCCCGCGTCGCCGTCCCTTAGATAGGATAAGCAAAGGTGAACTCAGCATTAGAAACCAATAATGACCTTGTTTCGATACGGTTAAAAACACTGATTGATTTGGGCAAATCAATTGCCATGTTAAAACATCGTCGACATCAAAGTAAAGCAGGCCAAAACGGTGAATATGTGTCTCGCTTTAAAGGCCGTGGTATGGAATTTGATGAAACACGTATCTATCAACCTGGCGATGATATTCGCAGTATCGATTGGCGAGTAACCGCACGTAGCGATAAAACTCACACCAAAGTTTATCGAGAAGAACGCGAACGTCCAGTGTTTATTTCAGTGGATTATCGCCCTGCGATGGCCTTTGCAACGCGTGGTGTTTTTAAGTCGGTGCAAGCTGCAAAAATAGCGGCTCTACTAGCATGGTCGGCTCAAAGCAATGGTGACCGAATTGGTGGTCAGATCTTTAATGAACAAGGCTGTCAAGAAATCAAGCCTAAAGGTGGTAAACACGGCGTTTTACATCTTTTAAATGCTCTAGTGAAACCAGATTGTGCCAATGATGCCAATGTATCGTTAGAACGTGTATTAACAAGGCTTATTCATCATACTCGACCAGGTAGTTTGGTGTATGTCATCAGTGACTTTCGTGGTTTGACAGAAACAGCTGAGATGCATTTATCAAAATTAGGTCGGCATTGCGAGGTAGTGTTAATCCATATTTACGATCCATTAGAAAGTCAATTGCCCACTAAAGGACGTTTTCGTTTTACCGATGCTATCAGCGATATTATTGTTGATAGTCGTGACACGCAACGATTAGCGAAATATCAACAACGTTTTCAGCAGCAACAACTTCATCTACAAAATATCAGCAAAAAGTGGCGAATGACGTTATTGCAATGCAGTACAAACGATGATCCGCTAGAGGTTATACGCTAATGGAACAAAGTTTACCTCTCCGAGATATTCATTTACCTGATGCCATCACATGGTGGCCACCTGCTATAGGTTGGTGGTTATTGTTAGTATTAATTCCCATAGTCATCTATGGTATCTGGCGCTCATATAAACGTTTGACACGAAATACAGCCGTTAAAAGTGCTAAACGTATATTAAACGTTATTAAAGATGATTCAAACAGTAGTGACTTGCAAAAACTACAACAGTTGTCAACGTGGTTACGCCGCGTGACAATGAGTGTTGCCCCTAAGCAACACAATGCCGGTTTAACCGGTCAAGCTTGGCTGACATATCTTGATAATGGCGCTGAAGGCACGCCGTTTAGTGACGGCATCGGTCAATGTTTAGCCAATGCACAATTTAGGCAATCTGCTCCTGCCGATCTTGATATTAATGCCTTAGTCACACTGTGTGAAACGTGGTTAAAAGGACAGAAACAATGATTCATTTTGACTGGCCTTGGTTATTACTTGTCCTTCCGCTGCCGTTATTGATTCGTTGGTTAGTGCCCGCACAAACTCCTGTTGAACAGGCCGCTTTAAAAGTGCCGTTTCTTGATGATTTTGGTAATGATGACACCACTAAAATTTCATCTGAAAAACAATGGCCATTAATTCTAGCCACTGTTGCTTGGATTTTATTAGTGTTGGCCAGCGCCCGTCCGCAATGGCTGGGCGAACCTATTGAACAAGCGATCTCAGGACGAGATTTAATGTTAGCAGTGGACGTCTCAGGCAGCATGCAACAAGAAGATTTTGTTATTAATAATCAGCGTGTTGATCGTTTGTACGCGACAAAACAGGTGGCTACTAATTTTATTAATCGCCGTGTCGGTGATCGGCTTGGCTTAATATTATTTGGCACCACGGCTTATGTGCAAACACCTTTAACCTTTGATCACAAGACAGTGGCTACCTTATTAGATGAAGCTTTTATTGGTATTACTGACGATAAACCAGCGACATCTATCGGCGACGCTATTGGTCTTGCAGTAAAACGTATGGGGGATCAGCAAGCAAATAGTCATGTACTTATTCTGCTCACCGACGGTGCCAATACTGCAGGCGAAGTATCACCATTACAAGCGGCTGAATTAGCGGCAAGTCATCAACTTAAAATTTACACCATTGGTATTGGCGCCGATGAGATGATTGTAAGGACTATGTTTGGCACTCAAAGAGTCAATCCATCGCTCGATCTCGATGAAAAAACATTAACAGCCATTGCCGATAAAACCGGTGGTAAATATTTTCGAGCGAGAAACACTCAAGAACTTGATAAGATTTATCAATTACTTGATCAACTTGAGCCGGTAGAAAAAGATAAGCAATACTTCAGACCTTTAAGTGAACTTTATCCTTGGCCCTTAGCATGTGCGCTATTACTGGTCGGTATTATTGCATTTACTAGACTCTCAGGGCGTTTAAGATGATAAATTTAGCTGAATTTCATTTTATAAGACCTTACTGGTTTTTAGCATTACTACCGGCAGCAATATTTATAATTCTGTCCGTTAGAAACAAACTCGCTCGTGGTAGTTGGTCTGAAGTGTGTGATGACGCCTTATTGCCGTTTATTTTGCAAGATAGTGATAAGAAAACTAGCCGTCGCTGGACATCAGCTGTGATGATCATCGTTAGTTTGTTAACCATTATTGCCTTAGCTGGCCCGACCTGGGAACGCTTACCAACGCCAGCATTTCGTAATGATGCCGCATTAGTAATTGCACTTGATCTCTCTCTCTCGATGAATGCAACCGACATTAGTCCCACTCGCTTAATACGAGCAAGATATAAAATAGCTGATATTTTGCAAATGCGTAAAGACGGCTTAACCGCCTTAATAGCGTATGCGGGAGATGCTTTTACAGTGACACCGTTGACCAGCGACGCGGAAACCATCAGTAACCAGCTCAATGCTTTGACCACCGACATCATGCCTAGTCCGGGCAGTAGTACATTAGCAGCACTTCAAAAAGCCGTTGAATTATTGAAACAAGGCGGTCAAACCCAAGGTTCAATTTTATTAATTGCAGATGCCATTAATGGCGATTCGATAGCACAAGCAAAGGCGATTTTAGCTAACTATAAATTATCAATTTTAGGCATTGGTACGGCTGAAGGCGCACCTATTAAGTTGGCAGATGGTGGTTTTTTAAAAGATCAACAAGGTAATATTGTTGTACCACGATTAGATTCAGCACAACTCTCCACACTTGCTCAGCTTGGTGGCGGTTTTTATCAAGCGATTAGTAGTGATGACAACGATATTAGGTTATTGATGGCAAATAGCAATCAAGCGGTCGCACAGGAAATAACAGCTGATTCCAAACATCTCGTCGAACAATGGGCTGAACAGGGATCATGGTTATTATTACTGTTGTTACCTTTGGCCGCGTTGTATTTCAGAAAAGGCTTATTAGTTATTCCTATGATTGTTTTAATGAATTATCCACAAGATAGCTATGCTTTTGAGTGGCAGGATTTATGGCGAACTCCCGACCAACAAGGCCAGCAAGCGTTTAATCATCAACAATATGAACAAGCAGCCGCTCGTTTTCAATCACTTGATTGGCAAGCCGCAGCACAATATAAAGCTGAAAAATATCAACAAGCTGCTGAAACTTTGCAGCCAGTTCAACAACCAACTGCGGATGCCTATTATAACCAAGCGACTGCGTTAGCTAAGGCAGGTCAATTGCAACCTGCTTTAGATATTTATCAAAAAGCACTGAAGCTTAATCCACAACATGTAGATGCGCTTTATAATAAAAAGCTCGTCGAACAGGCTTTGCAAAAACAGCAACAGGATGAAAAGCAGGATAAAGATAAACAAAATTCTGACTCAGATTCATCTGAAAAAAAGAAAGACAGTGATCAAGATAAAGAGCCGTCTGATAAATCAGGTGGCCAAAAAGACAAACAGGATCAGCAAGATCAAAAGTCAAATAAATCGTCTGATAACCAAAAAGGAAAAGCTAATAAAGAGCAAGACCAAAACAAAACCAATGACGACGCTGAGCAACAAGCTGCAAAGGATCAACAAAAAGCAGCAGATGAGGCAAAAAAAGAAGAAGTAAATAAAGCCGAGACTGAGCAACAAAAAAAGCCGAATGAGAATAAGGCTCAACAGCAATCTGCTAAAGATGCTAATGATAACAGCGAGCAAAAACAAGCTCAGGAACAATGGTTAAAACGTATCCCCGATGATCCAGGCGGTTTATTAAAACGTAAATTCAAGTATCAATATAATCAACGTAATCAAAGCTCACAACAGGATAAGACATGGTAAATATGTTTACATCGACCCGTTTAATAGCATTCGATAAAAGCCGAGTTACCAGATCATTGGTATCCATGATCGCTATGACGTTAATGATGCTGCTATCAATGTCTGCTAATGCTGCTCAAATCAACGTTGCTATCGACAGAAATCCGATCGCGCTTACTAATTCATTTCAATTGACTTTCAGCGCAACAAAATCTCCTGATGACGATCCTAACTTTGCGCCGTTACAGCAAGATTTTGACATTATTAATCAGCAAAAAAGTAATCAATTATCTTGGGTAAATGGCTCAACAAATAGAACGATTCAATGGACATTGAATGTGATGGCCAAACGAAGTGGTGATTTACAAATTCCAGCCATTTCTTTTGGCGATGATGCTTCTCAGCCATTGTCGATTACCGTAACTGAATCAACATCTGTAAATGCGGTATCTAATGACAATGAGTTATTTTTAGAAGTTGAAGCAAACCCTATTGATACTTATGTACAGGCTCAAATTCTATACATCGTACGTTTTTATCATCGCATTAACCTTGCTCAGGCAACGCTTTCTGATCCAGAGCTTGATAATGCAGTGATTGAAAAAATTGCAGAAGACACCCAATACAATACACAAATTAAAGGTATGACGTATCGGGTAACTGAACGTAAATATGCAATTTTTCCGCAACAAAGCGGCACAATGACGATTGCACCATTAGTCTTAACCGCCGAAGCAATCTCTGATGATCCTCGTTCGCCTTATAACAGTTTTTTCAGTCAGCATAGCACCCAAACTAAACGTGTTTTATCTAAAGCGATTAACTTAAATGTTCAGGCTGCGCCCGCGAATTTTAGCGGCAAACACTGGTTGCCAGCTCAACAACTAACTCTAAGAGAAAGATGGTCAAATACCGATTTACAAGTCAAAGTTGGTGAACCCATCACGCGTACTATTACTATCTCTGCCAAGGGAGCAACCTCGAGTCAGCTGCCTGACCTAAGCACTCAACCATCTAATTCTGAACTTAAAGTTTATCCTGACCAACCAGTGATTAACGATCAGCAAAATGGCGATGGCGTTATTGCGACGCGTGAACAAAAAATGGCATTTATACCTTCAACTGCTGGTAACTTCACTTTGCCTGCCATTGACGTTCCGTGGTTCAATACTGAAACAAAACAAATGGAAACAACAATACTGCCGGCAGTGACTTTAGTCGCAGTCGCATCTGCTAATACCTCGACCAACAACGCCAACATTCCCGCAGCGTCTATAACACCATCAGTTCAAAAGCCTAATGAATCAATCCTAACACCTTCTTCTAAAGCACCTGATAATATTTGGATGTGGGTTGCAGTAGGTTTAGGTGCGGCTTGGTTGCTTACTTTATTAGTATTGTTCTGGTTGCGTTTTGCTAAACCTCGTCCAAATGAAACCGTTCTACCAAAGCAAAAAGCTAAACAAAAAAACACGCCGATCAATCTGAATGGGATCATCAAAGAACTTAAAACGGCTTGTTCAGGCAACAACCCACAAGCAGCACAGCAGGCACTTATTAAATGGGCAACGTTTAGTCATAACATTATAAACTTAGCTGATTTAGCTAAGTATTGTGATGCTGATATGCGAGCCGAATTAGCAAAACTTAATCAGGCTTTATATGCCAAGCAAAAAGTAGTTTGGAATGGCGCTGGTTTGTTACAAGCTGTTATGGCGAAACAAACTAAAAAGTCATCCACTAAAAAGGACGATGAACCCTTAGTGCCGCTCTATCCTTCACAGCGATAGGCGATCAATAATTGCACCGATGGCAGTTGTTAACTGTCTCAAATCAGCTGCACTTATAATATAAGGTGGCATAATGTAGATCAGATTTCTAAAGGGTCGAATCCATACCCCTTGGTCGACAATAAAGTTTGATAACCAATCCATATATTGATCCATTGGCTGATGCAGTTCAACCACACCAATAGCACCCATTACTCGCACTTCTTTGACGATTACATTAAATTGGTATGGCGATAACTCATCTATCAATTGCTGCTCAATGGCTTTGACTTGTCCATGCCAATCAGATTCTAATAACAAATCTAAACTTTCACAGGCGACACGACAGGCTAGTGGATTACCCATAAATGTAGGACCATGCATCAATGCACCGCTGCCATCAACTGCTATGCCATTAACCACTTTATCACTACACATCGTAGCGGCTAGTGTCATATAGCCTCCAGTAAGTGCCTTTCCTACACACAAGATATCTGGACAGATATCTGCTTGCTCATAGGCAAACAAACTTCCTGTCCGACCAAAGCCGGTCGCTATTTCATCAAGAATTAATAACACATCATATTGATCACACAATGCGCGAACTTGGCGAAGATATTCAGGACAGTAAAAACGCATTCCGCCTGCGCCTTGTACTAGAGGTTCAATAATGACGGCGGCTATTTGCTGTTGGTTATCTATTAACAACTGGCGAAACTCAGCAATGTCACTGTCTTGCCAATCTTCATCTCGAAGACAGGTTGGCGCAGGTGCAAAAAGATGTTTAGGCAATACTTGCGCAAACATACTGTGCATTCCATTTTCAGGATCACTGACCGCCATCGCACCAAAACTATCGCCATGATAGCCATTGCGTACAGTTAACATTTTTTGTTTTTTTGTAAAACCTTGAGCAAACCAGTATTGAATAGCCATCTTAATCGCTACTTCTACCGAAATCGAACCTGAGTCAGCTAAAAAGACATACTGCAAAGGTGATGCCGTCATGTCGATTAGCTTACGAACTAAATCCACCGCAGGTTGATGAGTCAACCCACCAAACATCACATGTGACATCTGATCAATTTGAAATTTTGCCGCATCGTTCAATCTTGGATGATTATAGCCATGAATAGTTGACCACCAAGACGACATGCCATCGATAATTTCTCGGCCATCGGCTAAGTGCAATCGAACGCCATTGGCAGATACCACTTCATGGATAGTGGATGGTTTAACGACACTACTGTAGGGATGCCAGATATGTTGGGCATCAAAAGCTAAATTTTTATTGTTTTTCATTTGAATAATTTTAACAGGCTTAAGCCATTATTAATGGGGTTTATAATCAGAATTATCTTTAACTGTGACTCAATAGGCTTCCCATACTGCAAAAATACTGAGAGAATGTCCAATTGTGTAACTACTATAGAGTTTAGCGATGAAACGAAATAGACTACTCCCATCATCTAAACAAGCTAATATATTTTCTAAAAAGCCTCGTTTTAACAAGCGCAGTCACCTATTAGCCTTATCATTACTCACGTTTGCTGGCATATTTATTACCACAATCGTGTTGGCAACTAGTCAGCCTGCTGATACTAGTTTCGAATCTAAAATCATAGATTTACCTAATTTGTCCGCAGAAATGCAAGCGATGTCATCTAAATCTAACCTTGCCGGCAAAAAAGATGAATTGGCCGCAGTGAGTCCAAGTGAAACGCCTGAATTGCCGACTGCAAGTGCCATTAAACCTGCAGAAAAAAAGGATAATGAACTTGCCGCCATTGAACAGCAGGCAATTGATGAATTGCAAGCTCCAGCTGAATCATATGATCCTTCAGTAAGCCCGAGCACCACACAAAATATCACCTCTAACTCAGACTTGAATTGGGTAGAAGAAACGGTTAAATCAGGGGATAACTTATCGCTTATCTTCCAACGCATTGGTCTTGGTGCCACTGATACCCACAACATAGCTCAAGCGGGAAAAGGTGTAGAACCATTACTCAATCTTAGACCTGGTCAAGTATTGAGATTCGGCTTTGACAACAATCAAGATTCTAAAACATTACAACATTTGCAATTACAGCTAAGCCCAATTCAAACGCTAAACGTAAAACTAACCGCTGAAGGTTACAAAACAAATTTAGTCACCCGTGAAGTTGAAAAACGTCAAACTAATACATCAGGTAGCATTGAAAGCTCTTTATTTGAAGCGGGAATTGCCGCCCATTTATCTCACAAGCTAGTGATGGAATTAGCTTATGTATTTGGCTGGGATATAGATTTTGCCTTAGACCTTCGACAGGGTGATAACTTCACTGTCGTTTATGAAGAAGATTATTTAGATGGCGATAAAATTGCCGATGGTAATATATTAGCCGCAGAATTTACTAATCATGGTAATACATACCGCGCTATTCGTTACACAGATGATAGCGGCGCAAGTCATTATTACACGCCAAATGGTGACAGTATGCGTAAAACATTTAATCGCACACCTGTACACTTTTCTCGAATTAGTTCGAAATTTAATCCTAATCGAAAACATCCAATTTTAAAGACAAGTCGACCACACCAAGGTGTTGATTATGCTGCTCCTATTGGCACTCCTATTCTTGCTACTGGTGATGGTAAAGTTGATTTTGTGGGAAATAAAGGCGGTTATGGACGTACTGTCATCTTGTCTCATACTGGAAAGTACACCACGCTATACGCTCACATGTCTAAGTTCAAGAAAGGCGTAAACAGAGGTAGTCGTGTTCAACAAGGTGACGTAATAGGTTATCTTGGGATGAGTGGCTTAGCGACTGGACCGCATTTGCATTATGAGTTCCGAATTAATGGTGTTCACCGTAATCCACTGACAGTTGCCTTACCAAAAGCAGAACCAATACCTAAAAAATATCGAAATGCTTTTGAACAACAATCACGCCCTTTATTGGCTCAACTTAATAACATTAGCAAAACACGCCTAGCCTTTAACGATAATTAAACCCCAAGTGAGTTATTTTATTGGGGTTATGTCGGGGACTAGCCTTGATGGAATTGATGTTGCGTTAACGTCCTTATCAGAGTCAGGTAGATTCCAACTCGTCGCAGCGAAGACGTTTCCATTTCCTAAAGACCTTTATCTCAAACTACAAAGTTTGATCGTAAATCAAGCCTCCTCACTTTATGATCTTGGTGAAATTGACATTGCCTTAGGGCAATTGATTGGTTTTTCAATTAATCAACTGCTCGAAGAGCAACAATTATCTGCTAATGATATTTCGGCGATTGGCAGTCATGGCCAAACCATATTCCACTCTCCCGCTGGAGAATTTCCATTTAGCTTGCAAATTGGTGATGCTAGTCACATTGCTGAGATCACTGGCATTACTACAATAGCCGATTTTCGCCAGCGAGACATTGCCGCTGGTGGTCAGGGCGCACCATTGGTTCCTGCATTTCATCATGCTGTATTTAGGTCAACCAATGAAGATAGAGTCATCGTCAATATTGGTGGTATTAGCAACCTTACTTTACTACCTGCTTCATCAAATGACCCTATTATTGGTTTTGATACAGGACCTGGTAATGTATTACTTGATTATTGGATAAAATTACAACTTAACAAACCTTATGATCATTCTGGCGAATGGGCCGCTTCGGGAATATGCAATCACGATATTTTAAACCAGCTACTAGATGAAACTTACTTTAGACAAAGTATTCCTAAAAGCACGGGGCGTGAATTATTTAACCCACATTGGTGCGAGAAGAAGATTGCTGAATACATCCAGGAAATTCCTTCCGCAGATATTCAAGCTACCTTTGCTGAACTAACAGTACAAACTATTGCCAATGATATAATTAAATACGCCAAGCCAGCTAGTTCTGTGTTTATCTGTGGTGGCGGTGCTCACAACAACCATCTGATGAATCGACTTCAAGCATTAATGGGCAATACAAAAGTTTCTACAACTGATGACTTAGGGATCTGCCCTGATTGGGTTGAAGCATGTGCATTTGCCTGGCTTGCCTATCGAACAATTAACAATAAATCCGGTAATTTACCTTCTGTTACTGGCGCTAACCAATTCGTAATATTAGGAGCCATATATCCCGGCTAATTTAAGCTAATCATCTAAGGAAAGTTCGTAAGCTTCTGCTGATAAAAGTACATCAATATCACCTAGATTATCAGGCTGAATTTTGAATAACCAGCCCTCACTGAAGGGTGATTGATTAATCAGTTCCGGTTCATCAACTAATGCCATGTTAATTGCTGAGATTTCACCGCTTACTGGCATATAAATATCTGATGCCGCTTTAACGGATTCTAACAACATACACTCTTCTTTTGCAGCAAAACGTTGCCCTACTTCTGGCAACTCAGCAAATACTAGATCACCCAATAAATCTTGGGCATGTTCAGTGATACCAATGGTTAGCTCACCCGCATCTTCACGGCGAACCCACTCGTGAGTTTCTGTATATTTTAAAGAACTTGGATTACTCATATTCAGCTACGTCCATACAATATATTTAATTTCTTCAGTTTTGGCACACAGCTTTCATCAACCATGTCCCACTCAAATCGCCATGTCCAATTCCCTTCGACCGTCCCAGGAATATTCATTCTATGCTTACCATTCAACGCTAATAAGTCTTGCATTGGTAACACTGCTAGTTGTGAAACCGATCGCAATACAGCACGGATTAGCAACCATGGCATTGTTTCTATGCTCTCGCCAAAATACTCATGAATATGTGCCTTTGCACCATCATCCAAAGATTCAAACCAGCCCAAAGTTGTATCATTATCATGTGTTCCGGTATAGGCAACACTTTCTTGGCAATGTTGATGAGGTAAATAAGGGTTACTCGCATCCCCACCAAAGGCAAATTGTAGAATCTTCATGCCTGGCATACCATATTTTTTACGTAAGGCAGTTACTTTGTCAGTAATGATCCCCAGGTCTTCAGCCACTAAAGGCAGTTCACCAAAAGTGTTCAATAAGGCACTAAATAACGCATCCCCCGGTGCTGGTACCCATTGTCCGTCGATGGCTGTCTCACACTCAGCTGGAATCTCCCAACAGGCTTCAAACCCTCTGAAATGATCAATACGAATCAGATCAAATAAACCTAGTTGTGTTTGCAAGCGCTGTTGCCACCATAAAAATCCTGTTTTACTATGTTCATTCCATCGATAAAGTGGATTTCCCCAGCGTTGGCCTGTTGCAGAAAAATAATCGGGAGGTACTCCAGCCACCTTTTCAGGCTGACCTTCACTATCTAAAACAAATAATTCCGGATTAGCCCAGACATCAACACTATCATGAGCAACAAAAATCGGCATATCACCAAATAGCAATACGCTACGTTCATTAGCATAGCTTTTTAATGCTTGCCACTGTTGGGCAAAGATATATTGCTCAAACCGTCGAATATTCAATGCATCTTCACGATCATGACGTACTTTTTGTAGTGCCATTTCATTTCGGTCACGTAATGTTGCTGGCCATTGAAACCATGCCGTTTGCTGTTGCAACAATCTAATTTCACAAAACAAGACATAGTCTTCTAACCAATACTGTTGCGAGTCAACAAAACGACTGAATGTTTGTTTATCCTCATTACTTGCTCGTTTTATAAACTGATAATAGGCTTGCGCCATCTTAGCAGAACGTTTTAACCCAACTATCTCATCTGGATTCACCCACGGCTGCTGTTTAAGCATCTTAATACAAATTAATTTGGTATTTGCAGCATGCGCTGATAAACATTGATATGGGGAACCGTCATTATGAGTGGGTCCTAAAGGTAACATTTGCCAAACAGATACGCCTGCTTGTTCTAATAAATCAACAAATCTGTAAGCATCCTCACCTAATTTTGCAGAAGGTAAGCTAGTAATATGAAGTAGGACACCAGTCCGTCTTTTTTGGAAAACCTGTGCTTGTTTCATAAATTATCCACCACGTCGCATTGCTCCACCTTGCTCAAGACCACCGCCGCCTTGCGACACAGCTTCGGATAAAGTATCAGGAACCTCTTGACCTAACATTTGATAGAGATTGGACAAATGCAGGCGAAACAATCGTTCAAAATCACTGACACTGTCTGATGAGTTATAATCACCGAACCACCAGAACCAATCTGAACCTTCACAGATTGCTAGCTGCCTCTGCAATGCATGCAAAGTATCTGGCTCAAAACTTTCCTTTGCCATTACATTGTCGTAGCATTGTTTTGCTTCACTTAATAGATCCCAACCGTGGTTTTTGTCTTTATCACCAATCCATGTTGAATATGATCCATAAACCCAACTACCACCCACCATTTTAGGTAGCTCTGTTGCTTGTACACCATCTGCCAAGCATTCTGAAAACGTAGTTAAATCAATTTCAGGATGTTCAACTAAACGACGATAAAGCGTTTGCAAGAAATAATAGCCATTATAAGAATAATATTCCCATGCATTTTCGCCATCTAATATGACGGAGACCACACGATTTATTTCATCTTCTGAGTTAGATTTTATAGTCAATAAATGTGCAATAAAATCATCTACAGCATCATCTGCACCCCATTTGGTGTAAGTAAAACCGATTAAATCCGATAACCCATCATCACGATAGAAACATGCTGGTGATACACCAGGCAATTTATATGGCTTGTGAATACTGGCGTCCTGCAACCCGGATAAGTTCAAACTATTTCGCAACACATTTTCACCAGAAGCAGCCCAGTCAAAACCATGCTCTGCGATTATGTTTAATGTTTGAGTTGATACGGCACCTTCTGATGGCCAACAACCTTTAGGTTTAAAGCCAAAAAATGATTCAAAAACTCGTATTCCCTCATCCATATGCCAATGCACACGTTCTTCGCCTCCTGGATAGGTTGTTATCTTAGGTAATGGTGCATTAGGCATCGCTTCGTGTGTCGTATTAATGTCGAGCAACAAAGGTAGTATTGGATGTGCATAAGGCGTTACCGATAATTCAACACGGCCGGTTTCAGCTAGACGACGATAACGTGGAATTAGATCACTGAGTAATTCACCAATAACGGTCATCAATTGACGACGATCATGGAAGCTAAATCGCTTACCTTTCTTCATTAAATCTTGGATCCGGATATCAGAGCGTCTAACTGATTCGCCTATCCATGCCAAGTGGTACCAGACTACTAGATCAATCATAAATTGATCATTGATGTAGTGTAATCTGCTGGGTTGTAATAAAAACCATCGCGCCATTTTCACCAATTTTGCGAATCGAGGGAAAGGTTCGATCAATTTTTCTTCATTAGCTCGTAAGCAATCATTAATCAGCTTTTGACGATCTTCAACATGGGCAGGTTGTACAGGCGAATCTAAGGCAATTAGTAATGGATCTTTCAATCGTCCAGTACCCTTAAAACGAGACTTTAACTGTTGATCGTAATCTGCAAGTTGTTCTATTAAGGTCGGAGCAAAGTTAACGACTGCTTTTGCTCCGGGTACATTTTCCAAATGCCATGCCATATCAACATAATCTTTAATCGCATGTAAATAAGTCCAAGGTAACTGGTACATTCCGCCCATCGGTTCACTATATTGAGGCTGGTGCATATGCCAGCATAAAACTACTTTTAACTTATCTGTCATATCAACTGGGCTCATTTATAAAAATATTGGTGTATATAACAACTGCTTTATCTAACATAACGATAATTCTGTCCTAGCATTTCTGGGGTAACTAACACTACACCATTGGGCGATACTTCATAACTTTTTGCATCTGCAATGGGATCTTCACCAATAATAGTGCCATCAGGCACGACACAACCTTTATCTAGTACAACTTTTTTTAGTTTACAATTTAGGCCAACGGTTACATCAGGCAAGACCACACAATCATTCAGCGTTGAATAACTTTGTATCGTGACTTTAGAAAACAACACTGAGTGCCTGACAACTGCACCAGAAATAATACAACCACCAGAAACCATGGAGTCTACGGCCATTCCTCGACGGTCATCATCATCGAATACAAATTTAGCAGGCGGTAGCTGCGCTTGATGTGTCCAAATTGGCCAATCATCATCGTATAGATTGAGTTCAGGTGTAATGCCTATGAGCTCTAAATTTGCAGCCCAAAATGCATCGATAGTTCCTACATCACGCCAATATCCAGGATCATTTCCTTGTACGTCTTTATACGGGAAAGCGAGCACTTTATATTTTTTAATTAATGATGGAATAATATCATGCCCAAAATCGTGTGTTGAATTTGGCATATCAGCATCTTTGATCAATTGTTCGTAGAGAAATGCTGCATTAAAGACGTAAATCCCCATTGAGGCTAATGCTGAATCATTTTTACCAGGCATCGGATTTGGATTCTCAGGCTTTTCATCAAATGCAACGATGCGACGATTGACATCAACCGACATAACACCAAAGGCTTTTGCATCTTCCAAAGGTACTTCTAAACAACCAATCGTCATGTCGGCACCTTGCGCCACATGCTCAGCGATCATGTCACCGTAATCCATTTTGTATATATGATCGCCTGCAAGAATAAGTACATATTCTGGACCATGATTTCTCAAAATATCTACGTTTTGATAGACAGCATCTGCAGTTCCTGTATACCAACCTTGTTCAGTTCGTTGCGAGGCGGGTAATAACTCAACAAATTCACCCAACTCACCTCGCATAAAGCCCCAGCCTTGTTGGATATGTCGCATTAATGAATGCGCCTTATATTGTGTTAAAACACCGATCCTACGGATGCCTGAATTCACACAATTGGATAAAGGAAAATCAATGATTCTAAACTTACCACCAAATGGTACACCTGGTTTCGCTCGCCAATCAGTCAATTGCTTAAGTCGAGAGCCTCTTCCTCCAGCCAGAACTAATGCTAAAGTATCACGAGTAAGACGACTTACGAATCGCGTGCTATTATCTGCCATATAAGTTCTCCGTTGGCTGGGTAACCAAATCGTTACCAATTGACTATTAGCCTGCCACAAGCACTCAAATACGGCAACCAAAATATAAAATTTAGGATCTAAATCATGATTGTAGCCAAAACACTATCCGATGACTTACTTAAAATCATAGCTGCGAACCACCATGATCCCTTTAGTATTCTTGGTCCTCACGTTCATGACAACGCTACAACCGTTACGCTTTTTTTGCCTGATACAAGTAAAGCTTGGATCAATGATGACCTGATTTTAAATCGAATTGAAGGTACTGATGTCTTTCAATGGACTGGCGAGACTAATAAGCTTACCACTCCCTATAAGGTGAATCGTTTAACAGGTCAAGGCAAGCCTATCAGTCAGGTAGATCCTTATTGTTTCGCTCCTCAACTATCTGAGTATGATCTCCATCTATTTTCTGAAGGCAACCATTGGCATGCCTATCAAGTTTTGGGTGCTCATTCACAACAAGTAGATGGTGTTGATGGAGTATTGTTTGCAACGTGGGCACCTAGTGCTCAGCGCGTCAGCGTCGTCGGTGGTTTCAATAACTGGGATGGTCGTTGTCATCCTATGCGTGTTCGTGGAGGAAGTGGCGTATGGGAATTATTTATCCCTGGTCTCCTTGCCGGCGATTTATATAAGTTTGAAATCAAAAACCAACACGATGGTTCACTCCATTCCAAAATGGATCCTTATGCCCAACAAGCTGAATTACGCCCTGGAACAGCTTCAGTTATCGCAACAACAAGTGTTCATAAGTGGCAAGATGCTGACTGGATGGCGAAACGCCATAGTTCAGACTGGTTACACCTACCCCACTCCGTTTATGAAGTGCATTTAGGATCATGGAAACGCAATGACACGGGAGGCTTTCTTACATATCGTGAATTAGCTGATCAATTGGTACCTTACGTCAAAAAAATGGGTTTTACACATATTGAATTGTTACCTATTACAGAACATCCACTTGATATCTCTTGGGGTTATCAAACTACGGGTTATTTTTCACCGACTAGTCGTTTCGGCACTCCTGATGAACTGCGTTACTTTATTGATCAATGCCATCAACATGATATAGGCATTATTCTTGATTGGGTACCGGGACATTTTCCTAAAGATGCACATGGTTTAGCCAAATTTGATGGCAGTGCATTATATGAACATGCCGATCCTCGCCAAGGCGAACATCAAGATTGGGGCACCTTAATTTTTAATTATGGTCGCAGCGAAGTCACTAACTTTTTATTATCTAGTGCTTTTTATTGGTTAGAAGAGTTTCATATCGATGGTTTGCGTGTTGATGCTGTCGCATCAATGTTATATCTCGATTATTCACGTGAAGATGGTCAATGGATACCCAATAAATTTGGCGGTCGTGAGAATCTTGAAGTGATCGATTTCTTGAAACACATGAACACGATACTGCATAAAGAACATCCAGGCTGTTTAATTGCAGCCGAAGAATCGACGTCTTATCCTATGGTCTCACGCCCAGCACATATGGGCGGTCTTGGTTTTTCAATGAAATGGAATATGGGTTGGATGCATGACATTCTTGAATACATGAAACAAGATGCCATCCATCGTCGTTATCATCATGATTCATTAACATTCGGCTTGCTTTATGCTTTTACCGAAAATTTTGTCTTGCCTTTTTCACACGATGAAATGGTTCATGGCAAAAAATCAATGCTTAATAAAATGCCAGGGGATGATTGGCAGCGCTTCGCTAATTTAAGATTACTCTATACTTTCATGTTTACTTACCCTGGGAAGAAACTGTTATTTATGGGGGCCGAATTTGCTCAAGGTACAGAATGGAATTGTGAAAAATCGTTAGATTGGTATGTATTAGATTATCCACTTCATCAAGGTATGCAAACCCTGGTGGCAGACTTGAATAAAACGTACACTGAAACGACCGCTTTATACGTACATGATTTTGATCCACATGGTTTTGAGTGGATAGATTGTAATGATCGTGAGCATTCTATACTGAGCTACCTTCGTAAAAATGGTGGTGAGTTTGTTATTACAATTTTCAATTTCACCCCCGTGCCCCGTACTAATTACCGCATAGGTGTTCCTGAAGCTGGACAGTATGAAATCATTTTAAACTCAGATTCTGAGTTTTATGGTGGCAGTAATTTCGCCAATAAGCTTGAATTAGTTGCTGAACAACAACCTTGGTCAGATAGACCTTATTCTGTACAGCTCAATCTTCCTCCGCTTGCAGGATTGATATTGCGAAAGATTGGCTAAATTTGGATCTTAAAAAATCTATAAAAAATGACCACAAGGTACAAAGATTAAGCGGGAGCAGCATATGATTAATGAAGTCATATATATGCTCCTATCCAGTTTAATCTTTGTACCTGTGATGTTTCAATTTAATTAAACACGCACAAGATTAATCCGTTGCCAATAATTTAAATGCTACAAGCGCACGTTGACGGCCAACATTTAAATCTATCATAGGTTCCGGATAGTTGTTAGGTCTGTTCATATCGGTTGGCATATGAATTTCTTTATCAGATAAATCAGCAAGCTCAGGCACGTAGTGTCTAATAAATGTACCGTTTGGATCAAAACGCTTAGATTGGGTAACAGGATTAAAAATTCTGAAATAAGGGACAGAATCAGTACCTGTTGATGCTGACCATTGCCATCCACCATTATTCGCAGCTAAATCTCCATCGATGAGGTGCTGCATAAACCAACGTTCACCTAAACGCCAATCTATCAATAGATGTTTACTTAAAAACATTGCTGTCACCATGCGTAATCGATTATGCATCCAACCGCGTGCTAATAATTGCCGCATTGCAGCATCAATGAGAGGGAAGCCTGTTTGGCCTTGTTGCCATGCTTGTAGTTGCTGTTCATCGTAGCGCCACTCTATATTCTCGGTAAGCGGTTTCCATGGTTTATGTCGCGAAACTTGCGGATAATCAATCAAGATATGTTTATAAAACTCTCGCCACAACAGTTCATTTTGCCAAGTATGAACACTGTCATTAGGTTCACAATATTGCCATGAAGCATTCCAACACTGTCTTACTGAAATAATCCCGCTAGCGAGATAAGGCGACAAATGACTAGTTCCTCCTAACGATGGCATATCTCGACTCTGTTTATAATGACGGATTGGTTTGCGACAAAATTTGGCGACACGTGAGAAGGCTTGCTCTTCACCTGCAGGCCAGAAAGCTAAGATATCGTCGGTGACTATGGGCCATGTTATATCTTCTAGTTCTGCTTCTTCTGCTAATGTTGTTAGGTCGATAGCATTTTGAACGCTAGGTGTAGGATATAAATATAACGATTGTTCTAGCTGTTGTTTAGCCTGTTTTGAAAATGGTGTAAACACTTTAAAGGGCGTATCTGATTTTGTCCTCACCGAACCGGGTGGCAGTAATAACTGATCATGGTAGCGTTGATATTCGACATTAATCTGTTCACAACACTCAATTACATAGTGATCTCTTAAACATTCATTAACCGGATATTCATAATTAAAATGAAGCCGTTCAACTTCCCATCGTTGGCAGACTGTCTTAATCAAATCGGGGATCTGCTGATAAGTATCTACTTGAAAAAAATGCAGCTTAATATTTAATTCAGCTAATTCGTTTTTTAGGCAGATTAAGTTACGATGCCAAAAATCGATTTTAACGTCAGCATCGTCATGTTCGCACCATTGTGCTGGAGTAACAATATAGATTGCACTAACAGCATTGCCTTGTTGGCAGGCATGGTGAAGTGCAGGATTATCGCTTACACGTAAATCATTACGAAACCAGACTAATTGATGGGACATTATTGCTGGCCTATGGTTGTTAGCCAACGCTGAAATATAGTCGATTTCCAACATTGACTGGCACTGCCACCTATAAATTTAATCGCAAGTTCCATTAATTGCTCATTATGAATGCTAGCTACCCGCCCTGCACAAAACAAGTCGCCTGCCCAAGATCTGATAAGATTAGATAACTGTTTGATTTCGATAGCATCTAAACGCCGATCAGCAAATACAATTATAGGAAGGCCAGACGACTGATTCAGCCGATTTAAACAGGTTACATCCTTAATATTATTTATCGCATCTACTTTTGCACCGCTTTGTAATAATAAGCCGTGAAATAACCAATAATCTAAAGACGGCTGTTCGAGACCTAAATTAACGAGCGTGCAATGTGCATGACATTTTTGCTTATCTGCTCGCAATGTCATTAAGGTTATTTGCCGCTGCCAACATTGCTGCCACAATTGCAGTTCTAATTCGTAGCCATGGCCTACGTCTTGCCAACGATCATTTAATAAAGTTTGTAGTGGCTGGTAGACATTGTCACAAAGGCTTATAAAGGGTGTCGATTTATTCAGCAAATCGATCAGTTGGTTCAATCCACGTAGATTTAGTTTTATAAGCTCAACAAAAACTTTCTGCTGAGTAATTAGCCAATGATTATCATTTACTGGCACAGTTTGAACGACATCATTGCTAGCAAGTAATGTGGCGACTTTACTGATGGCTACGCCTCGATTAAGCCAAGATACAATATGGTTAATTTCATCGATGTTGGCCTGTTTATACACGCGATGACCCTTAGGCGTCCTCTGCGGTTTTATTAACCCATAGCGACGTTCCCAAGCTCGTAATGTGACCGATGCAACGCCAGTTTGTTGACTAACATCACCGATGTTAAACGTTAACTCAGATTGCATTGCGTAAACTCAAATCATCGGGGTATGGCTTTAAATAAGCTTGTTTGGCAATATAGGGATCAGGATGATTGCTAAAATGATGTTTCAACATGGTGATGGGTACAATCAACGGAACTTGCGCCGTACGATATTGATCAATTATCTTCAATAGCTCTTGTTTTTCTTGTGCTGACAACACTTTTTTCAAATAACCCTGTAAATGCATCAACACATTGGTATGTGTTTTACGTGATGCTACGTTACTCAATTCAGTCATTAGCAATGTAAAGTAACGGGTAGCTAGTTCGTTAACATCATGATTGCCAGCATCAGCTAACATTCGCCCCAGTTCTACATATCGAGCAGGTGCGTGCGCCATCAAACAATATTTATAGCTCGCATGAAACTCTATAATTTTATGATAGCTAAATCCCTGTTGTTTAAGTTGTTGCCAATGGTGATAAGCAAATACCCGCGTGATAAAGTTTTCACGTAAAGCTGCATCAGCTAAGCGCCCTGATTCTTCAACCGGCAACAAAGGGTTAGCCTCCATCACCGCTTTAGCATATATACCTCGACCCGCGTCCGCCGCAGGATAACCATTCTCTTGATATACCTTGACACGGTAAACACCACAACTAGGCGAATTTTTCATAAAGATATAACCACACAAGTCATTCAGCTGCTGTGCTTTTTCTTGGCTAAATTTGGTCATCTTGTCGGTGAAATTAATTGTATTATCATGAACAGCGACAACTTGCGGCGATTCAACATCTCCAATCAAACGTATCGGCTTACGAGGTATTGTCATACCTATGCCCACTTCTGGGCATTCTGTCACAAAATCAAAATAGCGTGACAGTGTTTCACTACATAGTCTGGAGTGTTTATGTCCACCATCAAAGCGCACTTCATTACCCAGCAAACAGCTACTAATCCCTACTTTTATTTTCATTTGTGATGTCCTAATGATGTCAATCATAGATTACCAACTCAAAAATACTTATACAATATTTTTATTTTGTATAGTTATATGTCATGATATAACTCAAATTATTCCTTAAGGTGAATTATGAGACATATTTTAATTACAGGTGGCACTGGATTAATAGGTTCCGCCTTATGTGAACAACTTCTAAATTTACAGTATCAAGTAACGGTACTCAGTAGAAACTTAGAAAAGGTCATCCATAATTGCGGGCCACGCGTGCGCGGCATTACATCGTTGTCAGAAATAAAAAATGATGAATTGATTAATGTGGTGATAAACCTTGCAGGTGAACCTATTGCAGATAAACGATGGTCAAAAAATCGTAAAAAACAGTTGCAAGCAAGCAGAGTTAATATAACCCAAGATCTGGTCGAGTGGATGACACAGCGGCAGCATAAGCCTGAGTATTTAATCAGTGGTTCAGCAGTCGGGTGGTATGGTGATGGAGGTTCAAAGGTCCTAACGGAACAAAGCAGTTACCATAATGAATATACCCATCAACTTTGTGATGCATGGGAAAAACAAGCATTACAGGCAAAACAAGATGCTATAAGGGTGTGTATCGTAAGAACTGGCTTAGTATTGGCGTCTAAAGGCGGTTTCATAGATAAAATGCTATTGCCTTTTAAGCTGGGTTTAGGTGGTCAATTAGGTAATGGCGATCAAGTTATGCCTTGGATCCACTTAACCGACATGGTGAACCTTGTCATATTTTTATTAGAAGACGATGAAGCTCAAGGCGTATTTAATGCTTGCTCTCCTCACCCTGTTACCAATAAAAAATTCACTGCCGCATTAGCCAAACAACTGCATCGTGTCGCTTTTATACCTGTGCCAGCATTGTTACTAAAATACCTATTAGGTGAAATGTCTCGTCTATTATTGACTGGGCAAAATGCCATTCCGGAAAAAGCACAGGCATTGGGCTTTCGCTTTGTTTATACTGATATCACGTTGGCATTAGCTGATATTTTATCTACCAAAAAATGAATTAATATGACTAATCGAGCTGTTCTACTTGTTAATCTAGGTTCACCTGATAATGCCGACGCGCCTTCCGTACGCCGTTATCTTAATCAATTTCTGATGGATCGCTATGTAATTCAATTACCTTGGTTATTACGCAGGACGATCGTTAGTTTGTTTGTGTTACCTACACGGCCTAAAGCATCTGCAGCAGCTTATAAAAGTGTGTGGATGACTGAAGGTTCACCATTAGTTGTGTTATCTGATCGTTTAAAACAAGCCGTACAAGCAAGCATCAACATGCCTGTTTCAATGGCAATGCGTTATGGTAATCCAAGTATAGAAAGCGAGTTGATCGCGTTAAGTCAGCAGTCAGGAATCGATGAAATATTATTTTTACCTTTATATCCACACTATGCTGAAAGTACAGTTGCTACCTCAATCGAGGAAGCGAAACGCGTTATAGCTAGACACAACCTTAAAATAAGCTTAAAAGTGCTGCCACCCTTTTATGATAATACTGATTATATTGATGCATTAGTTTTAAGTGCCCAACCCTATTTAAAACAACACTATGATCACATCGTGTTTAGTTATCATGGTTTACCTGAGTCGCATATTACTAAACTCGATACATCCGGCCAACACTGCTTACAACAATCTGACTGTTGCCAACAAGCAAGTGAAGCACATAAAACCTGTTATCGCCATCACGTAATGCGAACAACGCAATTGTTTGTTGAAAAGTTAGGATTGGAACAAGATAAATACTCAATCGCATTTCAATCTCGTTTAGGTCGTGCCAAATGGCTGTCGCCGAATACTGAAGATCGTTTGCGAGAACTTGCTCAATCTAATGTGAAAAATGTATTGGTAATTTGCCCAGCATTTGTGACCGATTGTTTGGAGACATTAGAGGAAATAGCCATTAGAGGGCAAGAAGTTTTCATTGAAGCTGGAGGTGAAAAATTAACTTTAATCCCTTGTCTTAATGATCATCCTGCTTGGGTAGACGTCTTGGCCTCATGGTGTAAAACAAAGTAGTTTCAACCAGAGGCCATGACTTAGGATTAGAGCTAATTGAGTCGCTTAGCTGTATATAAAAATTTATTTTCGAAGTGACCGAATTAATTTAATTAAGTTGGTAGTAGAACTATCGTGAGCTGATATTTCAGCGCCATCTTTTAATTCGGGCACTATTGCTTTTGCTAATTGTTTGCCTAACTCAACGCCCCACTGATCAAACGAATTAATATTCCAAATGATACCTTGAACAAACACTTTATGCTCGTATAAGGCCACTAACTGTCCTAACATTTCAGGCGTCAATTGTGGAAATAATAGCGTGTTGCTTGGACGATTTCCTGGGAATACTTTATGTGGCAATAAGGCTTCTAGGGCCTTACCTTCATAACCTTCTGCTACTAATTCATCACGAACTTCTTCTGCATTTTTACCTTTCATTAATGCTTCTGATTGAGCCAATCCATTTGCTAATAAAATGGATTGATGATCACATTCAGGATAGTGACTGTTAACAGGCAGTACAAAATCAACCGGTATTAACTGGGTTCCTTGATGAATAAGTTGAAAGTAAGCATGTTGGCCATTAGTCCCAGGTGTACCCCAAATAATAGGGCCCGTTTTATAACTAATGCGATGCCCTTCTCGATTAGTCACTTTACCATTACTTTCCATATCTAATTGCTGCATATGATTCGGAAAGCGAGCAAGTGAATGGTCATAAGGCACAATAGCTTGTGTTTGTGCACCATGGAAATTGATGTACCAGACGCCTAATAGTCCCATAATAACAGGCATATTTTCTGCTAATGGTTGATTTCGAAAGTGAATATCCATTTCGTGACCACCATCTAGCATTCGTTCAAAATTATCCATACCTATATAAAGTGCAATAGGTAAACCGATGGCACTCCACAAGGAATATCGGCCACCTACCCAATCCCAAATTTCAAACATATTCTCAGTGTCAATACCGAACTTAGCAACGGCTTTAGCATTAGTCGAGACTGCCACGAAATGTTTAGCAACATCTTGCTGTTTTGCCATTTTCAAAAACCACGATTTTGCTGACATTGCATTAGTTATCGTTTCTTGAGTGGTAAATGTTTTAGATGCAACAACAAATAAGGTTGTTTCTTGGTTCAAATTTTCCAACGTAGTACTTAGATCAGCACCATCTACATTAGAAACAAAATGTACGCTCAAACCTTCGATGCCATATGATTCTAAGGCATCACAAATCATTGCAGGACCGAGATCGGAACCACCAATTCCAATATTAACAATATCAGTAATTCGCTTACCTGTATAACCCAACCATTCACCATTATGAACTTGCCGACAGAATTTTTTCATTTGCGCGAGCACTGCATTGACGGCGAGCATTACATCTACACCATCAACTATCACAGGTGTACTAGTACGATTTCTTAAAGCAGTATGTAATACTGCACGTCCTTCTGTGTTGTTAATCGCTTCGCCTGAAAACATTCGCTCAATCCAGTCTGTCATATTGACAGATTTCGCTAAGGCGACTAATTTTTCCATCGTCTCCTTGGTTATTCGATTTTTTGAATAATCTAAGAGCAGCTCACCACTTTTTACTAAGAAATTTTGAGCACGATCGGAGTCTAAAGCAAACTGTTCACGCATTGATATATATTTCAGGTCAGAATAGTGACGAACTAAAGACTGCCATTCAGGTATATTTAAAGGGGTCATAATATTCTTCTATTTTTATTGTTGTAAATAATCAGCTAATGCATTCCATGCAATAGTTTCTTGCTGGCCCGTGCTCATCGTTTTCACACCGACCACTTTTTGGTTAATTTCATCGTCACCTAGAATGAAAGTCCAGCGAGCACCACTTCTATCAGCACGCTTAAACTGGTTTTTAAAGCTTCCACCGCCACAATGAGTAATAAATTTTAAATCAGGAAGCTGATCTCTTAACTGCTCGGCTAACAATAATGATTGACTAGCGGCAGCTTCACCTACAGCGACCAGATATACATCGACTCTATCGATCTCAGGTAATGAATTTGATGCTTCTAATAGCGAGATTAAGCGCTCTATACCTATAGCAAACCCAATTGCAGTTGCGCCTTTGCCACCCAGTTGAGAAACTAACCCATCATATCGTCCACCAGCACAAATAGTGCCTTGCGAACCTAATTGGTCGGTCACCCATTCAAATACAGTTTTGCCATAATAATCCAAGCCACGTACTAAACGAGTATTGATCTGATATGTTAATCCAGCTTTATCAAGTGTTTGGCATAAGATAGTAAATTCATGCTTCGATTCATCATCAAGATGATCAATTAATTTAGGAGCGCCATCATTCAACGCTTGCATCGCTGGATTTTTGCTATCTAAAATGCGTAATGGATTTGTGTGTAACCGCCGTTGACTATCTTCATCCAACGCATCTTGATGCTGTTCAAAATAAGCCACTAATACATCACGGTAGGCTAAGCGTGCTTCAGTAGAGCCTAATGAATTTATTTGTAAACTAGCGCCTTTCAGGCCTAGTGTCTTCCACAAACGCGCTGTCATCAAAATCATTTCAGCATCAATATCTGGGCCACTAAAACCATAGGCCTCAGCACCAAGTTGATGAAATTGTCTATAACGTCCTTTCTGTGGTCGCTCATGACGAAACATAGGCCCCATATACCAAAGACGTTGCGTTTGATTGAGCATACCATTTTGCATTGCAGCACGTACACAACCTGCAGTACCTTCTGGGCGCAAGGTCAAATTGTCACCATTACGATCAGCAAAGGTATACATTTCTTTTTCGACTATATCAGTCACTTCACCGATAGACCGGCAAAATAACTCTGTTTTTTCAACTATAGGAAAACGTATTTCTTGATAACCATAACTCGTTAAAACCTTTTTTAATGCAGACTCAACAGCCTGCCAATAAGGTGTAACCTCTGGGAGAATGTCATTCATTCCCCGAATTGAACGAATAATTTCAGCCACGCTTAGCTTATAACCTTTATCGGAATAATTTTTTCAGGATGTGATACTTGTTGCTGACGGGCAATGCGTTGCCGTATTTCACGTTCAAGCTCATCAACAATAGATTTATTATCAACCTTATGGCTAGGCTTACCATCCACATAAAGTAAATTTGGCTCACCACCTGCTAATCCAAAAGTAGCTTCTTTTGCTTCACCTGGGCCATTCACTACGCAGCCTATAACGGCTACATCCATTGGTTCTAAAATATCTTCTAATCGACGTTCGAGTTCATTAACCGTAGAAATAACATCAAATTGTTGACGTGAACATGATGGGCAGGCAATTAAGTTGATACCTTTATTTCTAATTCTTAGGCTTTTCAAAATATCAAAGCCAACGCGTATTTCTTCAATGGGATCAGCGGCTAGCGATACTCTAATAGTGTCACCGATACCATCAGCCAATAACATGCCTAAACCGATGGCAGACTTTACTGAACCGGAACGCAAACCACCGGCTTCGGTAATACCTAAATGCAACGGTTGTTCAATTTGTGATGCTAATTTACGATAAGCTTGAACGGTCATAAAAACGTCTGACGCTTTTAAACTGACTTTAAATTCGGGATAGTTTAGTCTATCCAAAATATCAATATGTCTTAGTGCTGATTCTACTAAAGCATCAGGGGTTGGCTCACCATACTTTTTTTGCAAATCTTTTTCTAATGAACCTGCATTAACACCAATTCGAATTGGAATACCATGGTCACGTGCACTGTCTATTACTGAGCGCACGCGATCTTCGCGGCCGATATTACCTGGATTAATACGTAAACAATCAACCCCTAACTCCGCTACACGCAGTGCAATTTTGTAATCAAAATGAATGTCAGCAACCAACGGTATGTTGACTCTCTTTTTGATTTCGCCAAATGCTTCCGCCGCATCCATGCTCGGTACGGAAACTCGTACAATATCCGCACCGACGTTTTGTAACGCAATAATTTGTGCCACCGTGGCATTTACATCACAGGTTTCTGTATTGGTCATACTTTGCACAGCAATCGGAGCATCGCCACCCACAGGCACGTTACCAACCATGATTTGTCTAGATTTCCTACGAATAATATTGGTCGGTGAGGCCATTAAAATTATGCTCCTAAAGTAAATCGTGCTACATCTTTTTGTGTAAAAGCTGATGGGTCAAATAATTCATCGTTAAATCTTACTTGAGAAACGGATGCTCGACCGAGCATAACGCTTAATGGAGCGCGTCCCGTCAATATAATTGAATCATCTTTAGTCATGAGCTTTTTAAGCAAAACCTTATCGTTGGCATCTTTTACCTGAACCCAACAGTCATCACTAAAGCGTAAGTCTAGCACCGCAACTTCTGAGGTTATCGCAGTATCATCAGATATTGGATCACTGACATTAGACTCTTGAACTAGGCCTTGAGATTCGATTGTACCGCCTACTTGATCAGTCGCTATTACAGGATTATCTATAATTTGCTTACCATTAGCCAAAGGTTCAGCCTCAGCAGTTGCCCTTTCTTCAAGTTCATTCATGTCTTGTTGAGAGTTTAAAACAATATTATCGTTTTCTTTGTAAGTTTCATCATTCGTAATACTACTATTAGTGGCAGTAATAGGAAATAATGTTGCTTCTTCATCAACTGCCACATCTGTTGTTACCTTATCCTGCATTTGTTGATATGCAAACCAACCGATAACTGCAATTGTAATAAACAATAAACTAGGTAGCCACACGATCTTTTTGTTACTAATTTCAAGCTGATGTCGAGCCCCTATCAAACTAGGTTCAACGACAATATATTCAAGATTAAACGCGGTTAAAAATTCTTCCTCTGGCAATCCAAGAAATTTCACATAGTTGGATAAGTAGCCCCTGGCATAAGCACGGCCATGAAGTTCGCTCCATTGTTCATTTTCAATAAGCTCAATTGTTTGTTTTGTGAGCCTCAATTCAGTAGCAACTTCAGCAATAGTCAAATTTTTCGCTTGCCTCGCACGACAAAGACGTTCGCCAACTGTTGGCTTTTTGTCGATTGTTATTTCATTAACATTAACGTCTGTTATCATTTAAAACTGTCCTTTTGTAACTTGTAGTGCCTCATCTGAGTCGGGGAATCGCGCACGTAAGATTAGGCCATAACTTGCGACAGCATCTTGGTCTCCCACTTTTTTTGCTAATTTCATGGCTAACAATAATGCTTGTGGCGTCCATGGTGAAAAAGCTTGATAGCGATCTAAATATGATTTAGCTTTGTCATAATCAATATTTAGATAACTGAGCTCCGCCATTTGTAATAATGACTTACTCAATTTTGGATTGATTTGTAGAGCTTTACGAAAATATTGCTGAGCTAAAGTAGCATCAGGTATTAAACCAACACAAATTCCAGCATTTTCGAGCGCTTGATCTGCATTGGTATAGAGTGGATTTTTTATTGCCTCTAAAAACCGTTGCTCAGCCTCTTTATAACGTGTCTGTTGGCACAAAAACACACCATAATTATTTTGCGCTTCAGAATAATCTGGCGCCCTCTGAACAGCTTGTTTAAAGTGATATTCAGCTTTATCCATCTCTCCCAAGCGTTGATATAAAACACCGATAGTATTATGAGTGCTCGGTAAATTAGGATTTTGTTGTAATGAACGCTGTAACTTATCCAATGCGACCTTATAATCACCGCGCTGCATATAGTTAAGACCTAACTGCATATTAATTTCGGCGGCTTTAGCATCTTGCACAACATACTCAGTAGGTGCGCGGGTTCCGTTAGAGGTACACCCAGCCACTACTACAACAAGCAGCATTATAAGTGATTGGATGATTTGTTGTTTCATGATAATAATGCAATTGCTCTTTCAGCTGCCAAGCGCCGCTCTTTTCTGCGCGTTTTATCTTGAACTTCACCCGCAAGCTGTCCGCAGGCTGCCACAATATCATCGCCACGCGTTTTTCTAACCGTCGCGACTAGACCTGCATCAATTAATTGTTTCTGAAAACGTGCAATCACAGTCTTAGATGAACAAACATAGTCTGTCCCAGGAAACGGGTTGAACGGTATTAAATTTATTTTAGTAGGTAGATCTTTCAAAATTCGTATCAAATCCTTAGCATCTTGGGCAGAGTCATTAATATCTTTTAGCATCACATACTCAATTGTAATGTGTCGGCGTTGTTGAACGTCTACATAACGTTTACAAGCAGCTAATAATTCAGCAATAGGATATTTATCATTCAACGGAATAATTTCACTACGTAATTTATCATTGGCGGCATGGAGTGAAATGGCCAGACTCACATGACAATCTTCTCGTAACTTATCAATCATCGGCACCATTCCAGAGGTACTCAACGTGACTCGACGCCATGAAATTCCATACGCTAAATCATCTCTCATTAAATTCATTGCAGAAATGACATTTTTATAATTCGCTAATGGTTCACCCATGCCCATCATCACTACATTTGTCACCACACGATTACCTTTAGGATCTTTACCTAAAGCTTCATTGGCCAACCATACTTGTCCAATAATTTCACTTGCTGTCAAATTACGATTAAAGCCTTGTTGGGCAGTTGAACAGAAAGTACACGCCAAAGCACAACCCACTTGTGATGACACACATAAAGTACCACGCCCTTTTTCAGGGATATACACTGTCTCAATTGAGTTGCCACATGATAATCGTATGATCCACTTCCGCGTGCCATCCGTTGAAATGTGTTCATGTAACACTTCTGGCGGTTTGACTTCAGCAAGCTCTAATAATTTTTCTCGTAATACTTTGCTCAAATTGGTCATTTCAGCAAAGTTTGTCACTCTATATTGATGGATCCATTGTAATAACTGACGCGCACGGAAAGATTTTTCATCAATTTGATCAAAAAACGTTTCTAGACCTTTAAGATCTAAACCTAGTAGATTCGTACGCAACATAATTTATTTCGCTGGCTTATCGAGTGCGTGCACAAAGTTGATCTTCGGTGAAGAAATACGCAATTTCGCGTGCTGCGCTTTCAGCAGAATCAGAACCGTGAGCCGCATTTTCATCAATACTTTCTGCGAAATCAGCCCGGATAGTGCCAGCTTCAGCATCTGCAGGGTTAGTTGCGCCCATTAAATCACGATTTTTCAGGATAGCGCCTTCACCTTGCAATACTTGGATCATTACTGGACCTGAAGTCATGAAGCTAACAAGATCTTTGAAGAAAGATCGTGCGCTATGTTCAGCATAAAAACCTTCTGCTTGCGCTTGTGATAAGTGAATCATTCTTGCTGCTACGATGCTTAAACCTGCTTTTTCGAAACGCGAATAAATGTCACCGATAACATTTTTTGCTACTGCGTCTGGTTTAATAATAGAAATTGTACGTTCAATCGCCATCTGAAATCTCCGATAAGGATAGTTAACTAAAAATTAAACTATTTTAGCATTTTATGGTTAATGTGTTATCTCTAATTAAAACAGACTTAGCATTAAACTATTTTAATTTTGGATTTCTAACTTAAAACAATTACTATCTTATCCATTAATATTTTTATAGTGTTGTTACTGGTATGAACTCAACTTTTGAACGCATAGGCCTTTTTATCCGCAAAGACGATCCTGTCTTGGAAAAAGCTGTGGTTCAAATAACTGAGTTTTTACTTTCACAATCGCGAACTATATTTGTCAATGAACCTTTGAAGTTTTTACCTAATATAAACGCCATTTCGATTAGCAATTTCCCCCAGCAAGTAGATCTCACAATAGCAATTGGTGGTGATGGTACTTTATTGTCTGCATCAAGAGCGCTCTCTGGTAGCGGCATGCCACTTGTTGGTATTAATGTGGGTCGCTTAGGATTTTTAGCTGATCTCACCTTATCTAAACTAGCGCCTCAACTATCAGAAATTTTAGCGGGCCATTATCGTGAAGACACGCGGTTTTTAATGCAGGCTAGCATTATTAATGAAACTGAAAAACTTGTAGGCAAGGCGATGAACGATGTTGTAGTACATTCACATCAGAGCTTACATATGATTGAGTTCGAAACGTACATCAATGGTCGATTTCTAAACAGTCAGCGCGCTGATGGTTTCGTCATTGCGACGCCAACAGGCTCAACCGCTTATGCGATGTCAGCCGGCGGACCTATTCTTGATGTTAATCTCGATGCTTTGGTTCTAGTGACAGTTTGTCCGCATACTCTAAGTAATAGACCATTGGTAGTCGCAGCTAGTAGTATTATTGATATCGTATTAAGTGATAATAATAGCACTTCTGTGATGGTCACTTGCGATGGTCGACCCGGCCAAGTATTGCAGTCGGGCGATATCATTCGTATCGAACGTCATCCTAGTACTGTCAAACTATTACATTTGGAAGATCATGATCATTATTCTATTCTACGTGCCAAACTTGAATGGGGACGTAAACTCACATGTTAACTAATCTAAGTGTTCGCCATCTAGCTGTTGTAGATGATTTAGAATTAAGTTTTGCCGACGGCATGACATCTCTAACGGGTGAAACAGGTGCTGGGAAATCTATTCTAGTCGATGCAATGAGTCTTGTTCTTGGCGATCGTGCCGATTCAAATATGATTCGTTTTGGTGAAGAGCGCGCAGAAATTGCCGCAAGTTTTGACATCTCTAAAAATCCAATTTTGAAAACTTGGTTGAAAGATGAAGAACTTGATGATGACGAACAATGCCATCTTCGCAGAACAATTAACAAAGATGGTCGCTCACGTGCTTACATCAATGGTCGAACGGTGCCACTCAGTCAGTTACGCGCCGTCAGTGAACGTACCATTGATATTCATGGCCAACATGCTCACCAATCTTTAGTTCGCAGTGAAACTCAGCGCCTGTTACTTGATACAGTTGCCAAAACAAAACCATTATTAATGGAATTATCGATTGTCTACAAACAATGGCAAGCATCGAAGCATCAACTAGCTGAAATGAAGCAGCAGTCGCAAGACCACGACGCCCGCTTAGAGTTATTACAATATCAAGTAAAAGAACTCGAGCCACTAGCATTGACTGAAGAAAATGTTAAACAATTGATACTCGATCAACAACTTATTGCGCACGCTTCGCAACTACAAGAGGCCGCAGAATCAAGCTTACACCAAATTTATGATCAAGAAGAAGGTGCGGCGTATGACATTATTGCCAAAGTATTAGCCGATTTAGAAAAGTTACAAAATATAGAACCGCAGTTTGCCAATTTAGTAGAAACGCTCAATTCAACTGTTATTCAATTAGACGAATGCAGTACGGAGTTGCGTCATTACTTAGACAATACCGATCTCGATCCTAATCGTTTAGATGAAATTGAATCACAACTGACCGTATTACATAATCTTGCTCGAAAACATCATATAGAAATAGAATCCCTGCCCAGTCACTATCAACAGCTATGTGATGAACTAGCGGGCTTAGAAGATTTTGGCAACCAAAATGAACAACTGCAGAAGGTATTAATTGAACAAGAAAAGTCTTGTCGTGATTTGTGTAATAAATTAAGTGAACAGCGTTTAAACGCTGCGAAACCTTTAGCCGAAGACATCACTCAAACTATACAACAACTGGCGATACCCGGTGGCCATATTGAATTTGTAATTACGCCTATAGCTAACGCTAAGTTTACTGAAATGGGTGCAGATAATATTCAGTTATTAGTGAGTACTAATCCTGGTCAAGCAGCAGGAGAACTCGGTAAAGTAGCTTCCGGTGGTGAATTGGCACGTATTAGCTTAGCGATTCAAGTGGTCACAGCTGGCACACGCAGTGTGCCTACACTCGTTTTTGATGAAGTCGATGTTGGTATTGGCGGCGGCATTGCGGAAATTGTTGGTCGTCATTTAAGAAAGCTTGCGAAAACTCAACAAGTTATTTGTATTACTCATTTGCCGCAAGTGGCTGCGCAAGCACATCAACAATTACAAGTGAATAAAAAACAGGGCCCAACAAGCACACATATTGAAATTACTCTGCTCAGTCAACAGCAACGTATTGAAGAACTTGCGCGGATGTTGGGCGGTGTTAATTTAACTGAAACAACACGTTTACATGCTAAAGAAATGCTAGAACACACTCACGATTAAAGTCAGACTTATTTAGCCTTTTGGCATAGGCGACAAATGCCATAAATATAAAGACTATGATCGGTCATTTCAAAGCCTTTTTCCGCTGCAATATCTTTCTGGCGCTGTTCTATAACCTCATCAAGAAACTCTTCTATTCGATTACAGCGCACGCACAATAGATGATCATGATGCGATCCATCTTCTAATTCAAACACCGCGTGACCACCGTCAATACTCAATCGCGAGACTAAACCCGCACCTTCAAACTGAGTTAATACTCTGTATACGGTAGCTAAACCTATTTCTTCGCCCATCTCTAATAAGGCTTTGTATACATCCTCCGCACTCATATGGCGCAGCTCAGATGATTCTAAAATCTCTAATACCTTCAGCCTTGGAAGAGTAACTTTCAATCCAGCTTTTCTTAAATCCTGACTTTCCATTGTATTTGATGCCTCGTCGAAACTGAATGATTAGCGTATCATCGCAACTTGGTTAATAATATAGTACTTAATATAAATGAAAAAGCATCTCATTTACACCTTTTCCATCTTAATATTATCGCTTAGTGCTTGTAGCACTGATAAAATCCCTGGCGTTTATCGTATCGATATTCAACAAGGAAACGATGTTACTCAAGATATGATCAATCAACTTAAGCCTGAAATGACTAAAAAGCAGGTCGCATATGTAATGGGCACGCCGTTACTAATTGATACTTTTCACCCAGACCGTTGGGATTATATTTATAGCTTTCACCCAGGTAATGGCAACCGTGAACAACGCCGTTTAACGCTGTTTTTTACAGATGATAAACTGATAAATATAGAAGGCGACACTCGAACAGTTGCTCGTGAAAATCTGCCAAAAACTGAACGCGTAGATGCTAATGTTGAAGTGCCTTTAACAGAAAGAAAAACTGGGTTATTCCAAGGCTTGCTTAATATTATTGGTCTAGGCGATGATGAGCAAGATATAATTCTAACAGAGCCTAAGGCAATAGAAACATCTTCTCAAACAGCAACTGACACTAGCGAAACAGAGACTTCGCTGCCTTAATGAACTATTAAGCATCGCTGATAGACATCATCTACCAGCGATGATTTTATGTTTAGTTCGTCACAACTTCAAACAAATTCGTTTGAGGATTAAAACTTAATAAATTTCCTGCGGGTATATCAAAATACCAACCATGTAGACTCAGCTCGCCCTGCTCAACTCGCTGACGAATACAAGAAAAAGTCATCAAATTGGCTAGAGACTCTAGTATTGCACGTTGTTCGCATGCTTTTATTTGTACTTCAGGTGATGCATCAGGCAGAGTATCTTGCACCCACGTCTTTGCAGGTTTGGCAATAGAAACCCAGGGATGAATAAATTGAGATTGAGCGCTATCCTCATCATCACCTTCCCATAAAGCCTTGATACCACCACAGCTAGCATGGCCCATAATGATAATATTTTCAACTTCCAGATTGTTAACTGCAAATTCCAATGCTGCACTTGTGCCATGATAATCACCACCTACTTCACAAGGTGGAATAAGATTAGCAACATTCCGAACAATAAATAAATCACCTGGATTGCAATCAGTTAAAATCGCAGGATCAACGCGAGAATCACAGCATGCAACCATTAAAGTCTTAGCTGGCTGACCATCTTTCATACTAGCGTATAGTCGACTATCGTCACCAAAATATTGCGTTTGAAATCGTTTGAAACCATCTAATAATTTTTCTGTACTCGCCATATAATATTTATCCCGACAGCTTTAAAAATGAATTCATGGTTAATTTTATTTTACCGATAATTAATGTGACTGCTTCACCTAGTAAATGTCATTACGTTGGTGTTATATTTCACTAGCACAGCACGATATGCCAATGTAAAACCAGCTCTGCCCTGTTACCCTCTACACTATTATCTGCTGCATCACGTCAACAGGTCTTATTAGGATTACAAAATCTTAATGTAATCTAAAGTGTAATGTAATTAGCTAACGCGAGTAGTTTTCATTTCCGTCAATCTATTTGATGACGCGATAATGCAGTCTGCGATGAGTAATAGTCATCATGCTACTAGCTATTATTTCAAGTAGTGACGAATTTCAGCGAGAAAAGTTAAACGGATTATACTCATCCGCTAAATGTTTGCGAGGCACCATCAAATCCAGATAATCTTTAGTTATAAGATTATCTGGATAGTTGGAATGACACGGAGGAAAGATGTTAATAAATAATTCTATCTATACCTGATTATTGTTTTCGTCACCCACCAACTCAACGAGTCAATGGACTGAAAAATTTAGACGATAGCAATATTTGTATATTTATCAATCATTCACTTCGTTCATTTTTTTTTGACTAGCACGTGCAACTTCTAAATTAACTTCATACCATTCCTTCTTAGTATCGAAATGGCTTTTCATTTCAGCGTTATACCATGGTTTATTATTACGACTTATTCGGGCAGCTTCTAAATTTGCTTCATACCATTTCTTTTTAGTATCTGCATGTGGGTCAAGATGAAGATTAGCTTCATACCATGGCGCAGCAGTACTTTTAAGTGATTGTAGATTAGCCTCATACCATTTTACTCTAGTCTCACGAGCGGCTACTAAATTTGCTTGATACCATTTTCTCTTAGTTTCAAAATGACTTTTCATTTCAGCGTCATACCAAGGCTTACTCGCTATAGATTCCCTAGTTTCATACCACTTATTTTGTGTTGCTCTAGCAGCTATAGTATTTGCTTCATACCACTTTTTCTTGATATTTTTAGTTCTGATTAATGCAATATTTGCTTCATACCATTTATGTTTTGCATCTGCATGTGGATCAAATGCTAAATTAGGATTAGCGTTATACCAATGCCTGTTTCGACGACTGATACGCGCTGCCTCTAAATTGGCTTGGTACCATTTCTTTTTAGTATCTGCATGCGGATCACTATTAAGATTGGCCTCATACCATGGGGTAGCGTTAGTCACCGATATTGATTTATTGGCGTCATACCATTTTGCACGACTTGCTCTAGCTGCTTCTAAATTAGTTCGATACCATTCATTTTTGATGTCAGACTGCGTATTGGCTTCATACCAAGGCGTTTGAGGCAAATTAGCCTGATGCCACTTAGTACGATTTTCTCTGACAGTTTTAACAGTGGCCTTTAAATTTGCTTCATACCATTTTCTTTTGGTATCTAAATGTTCTGCTAAATTAGCCTCATACCAGTGTTTTCCATCAGTCACTGTAGCTTGCTCATTGGCTTTATACCAAGGCTTGTCAGTTGACTTAGTCATTTCTTTATTGGCTTTATACCATTTGACTCGGCTTGCACGTGCTGTTTGGAGATTAGCTTCGTACCACTTAGTTTTAATATCAATTGTACTCATCATTAACACCTCATATCTGGGTTTTGTCCCTACCTGATATTACATGAGTTGAAGATAAGTTCACAAGGGATTTATAAGATTTATATATTAATTTGTTGGATTATTCAAAGCAATGCTTTTCGGCTTTAACTTGTTGTAGCATTGCAATCTTTTGATCGACTTGTAACATTCGACGCTCTTCTTTTTCTCCGACTAAGCCTGAATAGCCAAGATAGGCCAAGCCAAGTAAACCATGCACTATCGGTACACTATCAAATACAATCAATGTAGTCGCTATTTGGTTGGTGCCATCTTCATGAAACTCAGGTTTATAGGTATATGCATAAGGATGAAGATAGCGAATTGCGTTATCAAGCTGTGCACAGCTTTGTTGATAAATATCATCGGTTGCGGTTTCAATGGGCGGCTCAAAATAGATGGGCTCTAGTGGTACTGGCGGCATCGGTATTGCGTCAGCCGTCGCCGTTGCAAAGGTAAAACTCAATACAACAGATAACTTAAAAAGTGACCTTATATTCATGCCCATAAAACTCCATCTTAATTGTTATATGTTGTTATCGGCAGCATGCTAAAAAACTACACACCCTTTTCCCTATTTCGCGCAATTATTATATTGCCATATTTATCTACAATATATTCAACTATATATATACCCAATTTTAATTTGGGTACTGACGTTTCAGTTTTTATTGGATAAATAAATACCATCGATTTAAATAATTGACGATATGCCTCTTGTAGCAAACTTAGACCGTTATTTCTTATAGTAGTATCAACAAATACGCTATTTTTTAAATGATTTCCAAAAAGATGTTAGTTAATAGAGTTGTTGATCAAGTAGGCTGTTTCTTTAATCATGATTTGCTCAATATGATTAGCTGCATCAAAATAACGTCGCATTAAATATCACTGTAGGCAGAAATAAGATTTATCACTAGTTGAGGTAAACAAATCTTCGCAAGACTTCCTTAGTCTCCGACTAATCATGCTGACTCAGGACACAAGACACTCATCCTTACTACAACGTTATTAAATCACTTACTTACTAAAATAGAAGTATAACGATATTAGGCTGACATTGGACTGAGGAGCAAAAATCTGAGGATTAGCGATGTTTGAATCCGCCATTTATCCTGATGATGATTAATCTCAGTCATCGTGATGCTAGCCACGACATGCGCTTGCCGTTACGTAAATAACCCTTCTACACCTTGAATATAACGAACACCCAATCATAGCTGTTTAATTCATTTCGAAACAACGAAATAGTGCGATGATCCGTGCTTGTCAATGTGCTAAGTCAATAATGAAGGTCTTGATCATTAACCCTGAGATAATATTGCCAATAATATTTTAGAAAGTTAGCATTTATTTGCAGCTAGCCATCACTACCAACCAACACATACAAGAAGTCCATTAATTATTCACTACAAACTATGGCGAACAGGCTAGCCCTTAACTAGACAGGCAGTAATATTATTTTGGATCATCGCGTGACGAATAATTTAAGGTATTTTGAATAAATATGTTGTCAGCAATGAACAATTTAGTCATCTTCGGCTAACTCTTTTTCATGTTTGTGCACATCTACCCAAAGCTGCAAGCGTTTAGCAACTGACGCGTTAAAAGATCCTTCAGGATATTGGCCTTGCTCATTGAGTTGTCCCACTTCTATACCAGAAAGTAGTGCCAGTGCTTGCTCAATAGAATCAATCGCATGGATCTGGAATTTATTCTCAGCAACCGCATCAATTACATCTTGTCTCAACATTAAATGCTGAACATTACTTAGCGGCATAATAACGCCTTGTTCACCGGTTAAACCGAGCTTCAGACAAACATCAAAGAAGCCTTCAATTTTTTCATTTATGCCACCAATTGCTTGTACTTCACCATGTTGGTTCATTGAACCTGTAATCGCTAATGATTGCTTTAAAGGTAATTCAGCAATCGCTGATAACAACGCACATAATTCAGCTGCTGTAGCACTGTCACCATCAACTTCACCATAACTTTGTTCAAATACTATACTTGCTGACATAGACAATGGCTGATCTTTGGCATAAGTGGAACCGAGATAACTACTCATGATCAACACACCTTTAGTGTGAATATCTCCACCTAATTCAACTTCGCGCTCAATATCAATAATATCGCCATCACCAAAACGACAGTTAGCCGTCAAACGAGATGGCTGACCAAAACTAAACTCACCAATACCTAGTACAGTTAAGGCATTTACTTCGCCTACATAGGCGCCTGTTACTCTAATACGTGTTATGTTTCGATCAATGTGATCGATTAACTGACCGCGTATACGATCAACACGTAGTTCACGACTTTCTAATGCCTGCGTTACGTGTTTTCTTGCAACGACTGAAGCGTGTTGTTTACGTGCCCAGTAGGTAGATTCTCGTAATAAGTCAGTCATTGAACCAAGATGTAATGACATTTTACTGTTTTCTTCTACCGACCGAGCGGCGTGTTCAATCACTTTTGCAACAGCCTCTTTATCTAGATGTAGTAGCCCCTCTTTTTGTACGGTACTGGCAATAAGTCGTGCGTATAGCAAATGATTCTCAGGCGTTCGTTCCATCTGATCTTCAAAATCTGCCACCACTTTGAATAGTTCAGCAAATTCAGGATCATGTTCATAAAGCTCATAATATAAATGCCGGTCACCAAGCAAAATCACTTTCAAATCAAGTGGTATTGGTTCAGGCTCAAGTGACACCGTGGCGACCAAACTATACATTTGTTCAACACTGTCAAATCTAACTTCTTTCGAATGAAGAGCACGTTTTAAACCTTCCCATGAGTATGGTTGCATCAGTAGTTGTTCAGCATCCAAGATCAGATAACCACCATTGGCTCGATGAATTGCGCCTGCCTTGATTAAACTAAAATCAGTAATCAAAGCACCCATCATCGCCATATTTTCAACACTACCTAATAAACTTTGGTGGCTTGGAAAATTATCATAAACTAGCGGTGCACCAAGCGCTTCTGCATTATTAACTATAAGATTAACTTGATAACGCTTTAATAGTGGACTGTCGTTAGAGTGTGAGACTTCATCGTTTTCATCATCAGCTTTTACGAACGCATCAATATTATTAATTAAATCTTTTTGCATTGCATCAAAATAACGTTGTAGTCGCTCAATTTTAGGATAAGCACTTTTTAACTTAATGATCTGACGGCTAATAACTTCAGTTGCAACTTCATCGTTCAACGCCGTTACTTTTGTTTGATTATCTCGCTCCCACTCACGTAGTTCCAACAAGGTATGTTGTAGATCTTCATGCAGGGTTGCGATTGTATCTTCTGTTTTTTCTTGCTGTTCTACAGATAACTGGTCGAATTCATCGGCGGTCATCGCTTCACCATTACGTTGTGCTGCAAACGCATATGTGCCATCTTGCATACGTAATAACACGATCCCCTTTCTATCGGCTTCTGATTGCAAAATACCAAATAAACGCACGCGATGCTTACGTGAGGCTTCATCAATTGAACGCATTCGTCCACGGTAATATTCATCATCAAATGAATGCGGCAATTCTTCCAATAAATGATGAATGACCTTCTCTATATCATGAACTAGCTGTGTACCTAATCCTGTTGGTAATTCTAAAAACCAGGGTTTTTGAGAATCGGTAAAATTATGTAAATATCCCCAATCTTTACCCTGGGGACGAAGTAGAACATGTTCATCGAGAAATCGCTTTACTAACGTATATTTTCCTGAGCCTGTATCACCCATAACAAATAAGTTATAACCATTGCCTTCGATATTTACACCAAAATCCACTGAATCTAATGCTCTGGATTGACCAATAATGGTCGATAGGCTTGTCAGTTCTGACGTTGATTTGAAATTAAGCTGTTCATTACTACAATGTTGATACAAACTATCTGGAAGCAATTGGGTGTTGAAATTCATGATTTTACTCTAGCCTTATAAGGTACTTTTGACTTAGGATACCCTACAATTATAGAACTTAATATTTATCGCTTTTTAGGAGCACATGATATGAGCAATCATGACTATGAAGAACAACGTAATTTTGCCAGAATGACTATTGAAGCTCGAGTCACTTATAAAATTAAAAATTCTGATGGACGTTCACACCATGGTATCAGTGGTGATCTGAGTGCTACAGGGTTATACATGGCTACAGATGTTGCACTTAAAGAAGGAGATGTAATTGATTTAGTGATGAATCCAAGTGGTGACAGGCTACCTCCTTTTGTAGCTGAAGGCACGGTGCTAAGAACGACTGTTGCTGAAAATGTTCCCAACAGGTTCCATGTATCAATACAATTAACAAAAACTTCTTAAAACTTAATTAACGATTATAATTGCTCGTCACAAAATTGATTAAACCCAGTAACTTGTTTTAGTCATCACTTTAGACATTAAGCCCATCATCAGTTTGATTGGTTTGGGTAAGTTTGCTCCACCCGCATCAATTGCCACTGTGCCGTGGTGTGATTCGTCATCCCTCATCTGTTGCAAAATGGCACGACTTTTTTTATCCTGCATGCTAATTTCTGCTAAATGCTGATCTAAGTGCTGAACCACTTGATGTTCCGTCTCAGCAACAAAACCTAAACTCCACTTATCACCGATTTTACCCGCTGCAGCCCCGAGTACAAAAGAACCGACATACCATAGTGGGTTAAGTACACTGGCATGGCCACCCAAGTAATTAACTCGCTGCTGACACCATACTAAATGATCGTTTTCTTCGAGTGCCGCCTGCTCCATTGCCGCTCTTACTTTGGGCAATGTTGCTGTCAATGCTTGACCTTGATATAAAGCTTGCGCTGAAACCTCGCCCGCGTGATTCACTCTCATTAACCTTACAGATTGACGTCGTTGTTGTGCCGTTAATTCATGTTCAATTAGATTAATGCCAGGTATCAAACGATCGGTCGTCTCCGGTTTACCAATAACTGTTGTTAACGCCTTATTAACTTCAAGGATCACTCTGTCAATCAACGTATATTTTCGAATATTCATTACCAGCTCTTTTTATCAAAAAAACAATTAGGATCTCAAGATTACAATGCAGCAAAAAAACGTTCTAAGGTTGCTGCTAATTGCCGTGGATCAAATTTAGGTACGTAAGCATCGGCCCCTACGCCTTTTCCCATATCCATATTAGCTGCAGCGGTGAGTGACGAATGCATGATTACCGGCAAGTGTTTGAATCGAGGATCTGCTTTTATCTTTTGCGTTAAAACATAGCCATCCATCTCAGGCATTTCAACATCCGTCAGCACAAGTTGAATTTCAGTAATAATGTCGCGATTTTCTTTTTCACACTTATCTGCCATTCGATTAAGTAATGTCCAAGCTTCTACTCCATTGATAGCACCAATATGTTTCACACCCATGTGATCAAGCGCCATGGTTATTTGCTTTCGAGCAATAGTTGAATCATCGGCAAATAAGATGGTGTGCTCGTGCTCAGTATCTAGCTTTTCAATACCATCGAACAGATTGTCATCGTAGAAACCACCCGCATCAGCCAATACTTTCTCAACATCCATAATCATAACTAAACGTTTATCAGATAATTCAGATACTGCCGTAACTAAGCCACCAAGACGCTTTGAAAGCAGCGGTGGTGGCGCTTTAACTTGTTCCCAGTTTAATCGTTGAATAGTATCGACGGAATTCACTAGGAAGCCTTGAACATGAGTATTATATTCCGTGATCATTAGTATTTTCGGTTGATCCGTCGACGTCAAATTACAGAATTTCTGTAAATTAATAATGGGTACCATATCGCCACGTAAACTAACAAAGCCCTCCACACCTTCCGGCATTTCAGGTGCACTGGTAATTACTGGAATGTTTAAGACCTCACGTACTTTAAATACATTAATGCCAAAGACTTCATTTCTACCAGTTTGATCATTAGTACCTAGGCTAAATAACAACACCTCTAGGTGATTAGTTCCCGCTAATTTGGTGCGTTCGTCAATAGAATCAATAAGTGTAGCCATAGTGACCTTCTCTAATTGCTGTTCGATTAAATGTAAGTCCGAGTCCCTCTAAAGGATATGTTTTCAGCGATAGCTCGCATCGATATAGCTCGTTCAATAAGAATCTGTTCAATAATACCTGTTTATGGTTCTATACGATAAAAACTAATCGTATTAATTTCATGACATGCCGGATAAGCGGCAATATTGTCCACTTTTCTAAACCTAACTTACCCGCAAGTTGACTAGTTTGCGAGTAATGATGACTGATCTGATAAACTCGAGTGAAACAATAAGCAACAATCAGGCCGTTTTCTTAGCTTACATTTCACACTTTTTTGCTTATAATTAATAAATGAGCAATATTTATAGGAAAATAGTAGCTAATTGTGCTAAGTCCTATAGAATAGCCTGACTTGTAGACGTTCTGGCAGCCTTTCTAAAGCGGGTACCAAGAGCAGACATGAGCTCGCACAAGTCATATCCACTAGCACTTGAAGCTAGCGCGTCTACCAATTACGCCGCCTCGGCATAACGAATGATTACAATACCGATTGAGAAATTCACTGTCAATGACAAAAGAAAACACACAAGATCCACACTCAAAACGCGAAGCAGAAAACTACGAGAATCCGATTCCTAGTCGCGAATTTATTATAGAAATATTAAAACAAAATGATCGTCCTTTATCGCGCCGTGCAATTACCAAGCTGCTCGATCTTAAAGGCGAAGAACAAACTGAAGCCTTGCGCCGTCGACTGCGTGCAATGGAACGAGATGGTCAAGTATTACGTAATCGTAAAAATGCCTATGGCATCGTTTCTAAAATGAATCTCATAACCGGTCGCGTCATGGGACATCCAGATGGTTTTGGATTTTTGATTCCAGATGAAGGTGGCGAAGACCTCTTCTTAAATGATCGCGAAATGCATGTTGTCTTACATGGTGATCGGGCTATTGCTAGAATGAGTGGCGAAGATCGTCGCGGACGCAAAGAAGGCCAAATTGTCGAAGTTTTAGAACGTGGCAACCCATTGGTTGTCGGTCGTTTAATCACTGATGCCGGATTTTATTATCTAATTCCAAATAACCGTCGAATTAGCCAAGATATTTTGATTCCACCTGAAAGCCTAATGGATGCACAAGTCGGGCAAATTGTTGAAATAGAAATTACTGAACATCCTAATAAACATCGTTCGCCATTAGGTAAAGTTGTCAATGTACTAGGTGACCATATGGCGCCAGGCATGGAAATTGAAATTGCATTACGTGCTTTTGACTTACCACATATCTGGTCAGTTAAAGCACTTGAACAAGCAGAAGCATTTGGCTCAGAAATACCGAAAGCAGAAATCGAAGGCCGATTAGATTTACGCGACCTTCCATTACTCACTATTGATGGTGAGGATGCACGCGATTTTGATGATGCTGTTCATGCTGAAAAATTAAAATCAGGATCATGGCGTTTATGGGTAGCGATTGCTGACGTATCATCTTATGTCCAACCAAAAACTCCGCTTGATAAAGATGCCCAAGAACGTGCTACTTCTGTGTATTTTCCAAGTCAAGTAATCCCAATGCTTCCTGAAGCATTGTCTAATGGTTTGTGCTCATTGAACCCTAATGTTGATCGTTTATGCTTGGTCTGTGAAATGGTGGTCAATCCTGAAGGTAAACTTGAATCACACAAATTTCATCAAGCAGTAATGAACTCTAAAGCGCGTTTAACTTATAACAAAGTAGCCGCAATATTAGTTGATGGTGATGAAGCATTACGCAAAGAGTATGCCGCAGTTTTACCTGGTTTAGAAACTATGTATGACTTATTTAAAGCTATGCTAAAAGCAAGAGAAGACCGTGGTGCTATTGATTTTGAAATGACCGAAACACAATTCATTTTTGATGATAACCGTAAACTCAAAATCATTGAACCTCGTGAGCGGAATGATGCACATCGCCTTATTGAAGAGTTCATGGTGGCCGCTAATGTTTCTGCTGCTCAGTTCATCTTAAAGCATGAATTACCCGCCTTATTCCGAGTCCATGAAACACCCTCAGAAGAAAAATTAGCTAGCCTTCGTGAATTTTTAGGTGAATTAGGTTTAGCATTAGGTGGTGGTGACGAGCCAGAACCGGCACATTATGCGTCATTACTTAAAAATGCACATAAACGTCCAGATGCCCACTTAATCCAAACCGTAATGCTACGCAGCCTTAAACAAGCCGTATATAGCCCGGATAATGTTGGCCATTTTGGGTTATCACTTGAAGCCTACGCTCACTTCACATCACCTATTCGCCGTTATCCTGACTTACAAGTTCACCGTGCTATTCGCCACATCATTTCAGGTAAAAAGAAGTCCACTTGGCCTTCTACTCACGATGAAATGATTAAACTCGGCGAACATTGCTCGATGGCCTCGCGACGTGCTGATGAAGCGACACGAGACGTAAGCGACTGGTTGAAATGCGAGTTTATGCAAGAGCGTGTTGGAGAAGTTCACGAGGGTATAATCAGCGGAGTAACTGCCTTTGGTCTGTTTGTCGAATTAAGCGATATGTATATTGAAGGTTTAGTACATGTTACTTCATTAAAAAATGATTACTATCAATTTGATGCTGCGGGTCATCGTTTAATGGGCGAACGTACGCGAAAAGTGTATCGTCTTGGCGATAAAGTAGACGTTAAAGTGATGAGAGTCGATCTAGACGAGAAGAAAATAGACTTAGAACTTAATTAATACGATATTTCACCTGCTACCTTATAATTAAGATTAAGGTAGCAACTTGCTGATTACAAAACCGTTTAACCACTTTTGGACTGGTTGTTAATTATTTATCTTGACCAAATAAATAAAGACGGTAGAATGCACCGCTTAACTTCATGTTCATTGAAACATTCGATTTCAAACATGCTGTTGCCATTTAAAATGGTGAGTGTAGCTCAGTTGGTAGAGTCCCGGATTGTGATTCCGGTTGTCGTGGGTTCGAGCCCCATCATTCACCCCATTTTGCTTTAAATATTAAGTAAGCGGACACCAAGTAATTATGACTCTATAGCTTGTTAAAATTGTCTTAATCAACTTATTGCAAGATTGCAGGCCGAATGCAAGCCTAGAGAATATAACGTTTTAAACAATTCCAAAGCTTCCTTTCATAAATTCAGAATCTAATTTTTTTTCACGCCCTACTCACAGCCCAACCATTAAAATTTTCTTCATTAAGAATCAAGCACAAAGCCTTAGCAAAGAATTTAATGCTCGATTAGAAAGACTAATCTGATGATAAATCAATAATTGCTTATCCTCCGAAAAATATTTCTAGATAACATTTTTGCCGAATCTATTTATCGTATTTAGCATAGTGAAGGAGCAAGAATATCAAAACTTCATTTTGATAAGCTAGAAAATGATGCTTATAGATGACAGATGCTAGTAGCTCACTCGAGTACTGAAAACCCATGATACTGAGAATATAATGGCAAATGCTCAACTAACCTAACCATTACTATTCCAGATATAAAAAGGCAAACTAACAAGATTTGCTTATCTAAAGTTTGGCTAGATCATTATTGAATGTATAAAGATCCCAGCGTGTCGCCGTACTCGTGAAAGAATTAATCCATCCATGGCTTAATTCAACTCCGTTCGTCGACGACCATTAGCCCCAGACGTCCTCGTCACCTCGCTAACGCTTAGGCTCTCAAGCGACTGACGGAGTGAGGATGTAATTACTGCACTATTCTTTCGCTACGCTACGAAAGCTGCTGTAATTACCAACTCCTACTGCGGGCTTGCACTACTTACTCGCTATCGCATCGTTCCATGTAGTGCGTCGAACGTGTTGTCATAGAAATACTAACAGGTGTAGCATGTGTGAGATTATCACTCACAGGACAACGCTGTTCAACTGCAGTCTTTAACCTTGCAATCTCTTCGTCTGATGCTTCGCTTGTTAAGCAGATCTGTACGTCAATTTCTTGATAACCCGCTCGGCCGTTCATATCGGTGCCTACAAATTTGGCTGGATCAAGCTTACCCGTAACTGTAATTTCTGTTTTCTCAATAGAAATCCCCATTTCATTGGCAATGAAAAAAATCATATAATTAAGACAACCACCATGGGCCGCAAGAATGAAGTCAAGTGGACTGGGTGCACCATTGCGGCCACCAAGCGCTTCAGGCTCGTCCATAAATATTTTGAATGCATTTGAATCTGTGACACTACGAGCCATTGTTTCACCAATAGTTGTAACGGTTCCTGTATATAAAGCAGACATAGATATTTTTCCTTGTTTATTCATTGATAATCAATTGCTTAAATCCTACTTTATTATAGTAGTGACTATATATAGGTAGAATTACTATCAAGAGGAAAAAAATAAGAAAAATCCAGCGAGTCACCGTACTCGTGAAAGAATTAATCCATCCATGGCTTAATTCCACTCCGTGCGTTGACGACCATTTGCCTCCGACGTCCTCGTCGCCTCGCTAACGCTTTGGCTCTCAAACGACTGACGGGGCGAGTATGTAATAACTGCACTATTCTTCGCTACGCTACGAAAGCTGCTGTTATTACCTGCCCCTACGGAGGGCTTGCACTACTTACTCGCTATCGCATCGTTCCATGTAGTGCGTCGAGCGCAATTTCATTATAACCGACAGTCATAATCTAACTAGATTTTAAGTGACCAACCTTGACCAATATAAGTGTTTCTTCTCTTACATATGGGTAGTGACGACTCATATGGGGATTGCGGATCCAACTGCCTGCAGGGTATTCACCATATTCATCAAAAAACATTCCTTTTAGGACCAAAATTTCTTCGCCACCATAGTGAGCATGAGGTTGGAAAATTTCATTGGCAGGCCACCAAACTAAGGCTGTATTTTCGGTATTCCATGAATGAAGTGAACACACTTTTAGATTGCCTATTCCATCAAACCATTGTTGATTCTCAGGTTTTATTATAATTTGTTGTTGATCGTCAGTTTGAAATTGATTTAATTTAACAAACAATGTGCAGCCTTGTTTTGAGAACGAACTATGATAAGAACCTGCAGGATTTCTGATATAACTCCCCGCTGGGTATTCTCCATTTTCATCGGAAAAGACGCCATCGATGACATAAATTTCTTCACCTTGAATGTGTCGGTGCTCTGGGAAAAATGCACCTGCCTGGTAAGAAACTAAACTTGTGGTGTGACCAGATTCTGCTGATTCACGTTCTAATGGGATGCGACTTACTCCATTAACGGGGCTTTTTAACCAATGCTGTTGCGTTGGAAGTAGGGAAGCTGTTTTTGAAAAATCCATATTCAAATTAATGTTTTTATTCATAAATTAAGTAAGTATATCTTGTGAGAAGAATCACTATGATTAACCATCAAAATATCACATTTTAATGCTTGTGATACTTCTAAGCTATATTTTTACCAAGATATCTCACTCTATTAGAGCCTATGTAAATCTCATAAACTCAGGCAATAAGGATTGAAATGATTGCTAAGATCAACAATATAGAAAATCACTTTCTTCGATTACATCAAAATTTCAATATTAAAAAAATCAACTAAATATAAATCTTAACAATCAATCTGGTGAGATATTTTAGTCCTTGTACAAATACCAATCATTATTAACTACCTTAAAATTTCTGTTTTAAGCGTTTTAAAGTAAGGACTCCTTAGTTAAAATTCTATAGCCACACCACCATATAAGGCAGTATTTATTATTTCATCCCGTTATTAGATTGATATGATATTATCAATTCTTAATCTCTAAACGCGATCTTAAGATATGACTTTAACTGAGCAAGTTAATGCCGCAGTAGCTGAACTGTCTGCAGATATAACAAATAATAAACTAGATTTGCCCTCCTCTCCAGATATCATAGTTAAAGTTCGTGCTTTAGCTCATAACGATAAAAGTAGTAATGAAGACCTTGTTAATCTCGTCAAACATGATCCCAATATTTCAGGCCGAATCATTAAAATTGCAAATTCTGCTCTATTTGGCTCACGTATACATGTGAGTAGTGTTCAAGCAGCCGTGACAAGATTAGGCTTCACTAGAATACAATATCTTATTACAGGATTAGTTATAGCCCAAAACTTCATGAATGCTAAATCTCGGGGTCTCGAATCCTATTTCAATGAAATTTGGCAACAAAGCAATATGATTTCAGCTCTGTGTTATGTGATCGCTAGTCAAAAAACAGATATCGATCCCGAACAGGCTTTACTTGCGGGTATGGTACACAACATCGGTGTGCTTCCAATAGTTCTAAGGTTAAAAAAAATTCCCGCTTTCACTGATCAACCTAAATTACTCATTCACATTACTAATCAAGTTGTTCCTAAACTTTATCAAAAGGCCGGTAAAATGATCTTAGATAAATGGAATTTCTCACCTGTTATTGCATCAGTCGTTATGACACATACAATGCTGGAAAGACAATCTATTGGCCCAATAAATTTGGATGATATCGTCTTGGTTGCTTGCGAACTGAATAAATTATCAGACTTCACAAATAGTGAAACTATTCCATTAGCACTCATAAATTCACAGATGTTTCAAAAACTATGGACTATCTGGGACGAAGCAGCTAACAACCTTAGTCAACTAAAAGAGCAAATAGAACAGATAAACATTAATATTGAGAAATAGTTGGTAATGAATATATTAATAAACACATTGACTGGTTAATTTTCAGCATTATAAATCTGATTCTAATTAAATTATAGAATTACTATTTTCGTTAGCAATTCGTAAGTTAATTCTTACAGTATTATTAGTAAAATGCCTATCGCCATACAACTCACCATTATATAAGCTTAATTTTAGAGTTCAATTAGCTCTAATTTTATTTCATTTATTTTTTTCGGAGAGACTCATGAAATCTTTCATTAAAGGCTTATTATTATCAACTGTATTATTATTGCCACTCATTAGCGTCGCTGCCGATAGTGACAGTATGGAAACTAAAGTAAGCGATTCTGTAATCACTACTAAAGTAAAAGCAATTTTTGCTGCAGATGATATGGTTGAGGCTACGGACATTGAAGTTGATACAGATAGTAATGGTATGGTTGAACTATCTGGCACTGCTGATACCAAAGCTGAAGCAGATAAAGCAGTCGCATTAACTAAGTCAGTTGAGGGTGTTACTAGCGTAAAAGATAGTATTAAAATTATGAACGAATAATAATTCCTAGCCTATGCTTGGTTAATGCAGCCACTTGATTAAATCGATTAGTTTTAAGTTATCATTCAGTCCGTGGCTTGCATTAACCAACTCTCATTTATCATAACTTATATAGTCTCTCGCTCTATCTCATAGCTGCTTAATTCTGACTCGATACAATGATCACATTCCTTCAAATGAATATTTCACCAATCTAATCGCGGTTCAAAGCCAGAATCCGGCCTTTAGTATAGTGTGCTTGAATAGGCCCTGTTCTGCTTGCAAAGAGTTTCGAATTGACCCGTTACTGCTTGTTAGCTGAACGATGAGGTACGTCAGCAGTTTGTTTAACTAGGTATTTAAAGCCACCACAATAATGATCCTAGTTAACGTTTAATTAAACTTGGACAGAATTTTTTGGTTTTAATACTTTTCGCAGCATGGATTGAAATGTACCCCGATTTTCGGACAGCACCCTTAGGCGTTATTTTCCTTCAATTAAGCCGCCAATTGACCGCTCAAATTATCATACATCAAGCTCGGTGTTATACCTAAGGTTTGATGTTTTCTTTCCTCATTGTAAAAGCTGATCCAGGCTTTAATTTCAGCTTTAGCTTCAGTGACTGAATCATAGGCGTTTAAATAAATTTCCTCATATTTGATACTACGCCAGAGGCGATCTACAAAGACGTTGTCACGCCATGCCGCTTTTCCATGACCTACAGGGATGTAGGAAATCCAGCGTGTCGCCGTACTCGTGAAAGAATTAATCCATCCATGGCTTAATTCAACTCCGTTCGTCGACGACCATTAGCCCCAGACGTCCTCGTCACCTCGCTAACGCATCGGCTCTCAAGCGACTGACGGAGTGAGGATGTAATTACTGCACTATTTCTTCGCTACGCTACGAAAGCTGCTGTAATTACCAACTCCTACTGCGGGCTTGCACTACTTACTCGCTATCGCATCGTTCCATGTAGTGCGTCGGCAGATATTGCAGGAGCAAATATCTGTCCATACTGATTCTGATGTCATTTTCTTTCAATACTTGAGTGAAAATATCACTGGTAAATTGTGCCCCTTGGTCGCTATTGAAAATAGCGGGTTTGCCATAACGATGTAGCGCTTCTTCCAACGCATCAACACAAAACTGACTGTCCATGCTGTTAGATAATCGCCAAGCCAATATCTTACGGCTGTACCAGTCCATTATCACCGTTAAATAGACAAAGCCCGAACTCATCGGCACATACGTTATATCGGTGGCCCAGACGTGATTGGGTCGGTTAATTGTTAAACCGCGTAACAGATAAGAATAGATCTTATTCTTTGGATGTTTCTTACTAGTATTGGGTTTGGGATAAATAGCATGAATGCCCATTTGTTTCATCAGCCGATAACACGTTTGTGATTAGTGGCTTCGCCACTATCATGCAAGCTATCGGTGATGCGTCTTACACCCAAAAAGGGTCTACTCAGATGTATTTGGTCAATCATTTGCATCAGCACTAAATCATGCTCTGAACTCGGTGTTGAACGATGATAAAAACCTGAACGGTTTACCGTGAGCAATCGACATTGTTGAACGATGGACAGCTTATTCTTTTTTGAAACCATGTGTTTGCGCTCAGCTACATTTAGCGACCGAGCGCTTTGGATAAAAAATTATTTTCCATGGTGATTTCACCAATCTTAGCCTGTAATGATTTAATTTCTGATTCTCTATCTGGGACTACCCCCTTGGTTGATGCAAAGACTTCTGCTGATTGCTCCAGCAATTGCTTTTTCCACTTAACAACCAGATTGGCATTGATAGCAAAACGACTGGCGATCTCGCTTAATGTTTGATCGCCTTTGATGGCTGCCAGTGCGACTTTAGCTTTAAAGTCTGGTGAATGATTTCTACGTTTTTGACTCATTTTCTGTTCCTCATTTTTCACTAATTATAAAACAGAAAATAACGCCTTAGTTTTCAGATTAGCTGTCCGATGGATGGGGTACAGTTCAGATGGCAAGGCTGAAAGTTTTGTTCTGTTCATAGTGCTCATCTGTCACTGAAGTTTAAAATAAGTAGTTATAATGTGGAGTGTCAACACTATTTCGTACCTAGACACATTTCAATTTGAGCCACCTCATCCAGTCTGATCTGTTCAAACTGATTGGGTGATAAATAACCGTTCGTACTATGTGGACGGTCATGATTATAGTG
>Ga0314774_1000155_pt1 | contig 60146 bp, 49 predicted proteins | sample MetaGCBIA2018_FD_204515 | JGI IMG/M metagenome (GOLD analysis project Ga0314774, IMG submission 204515) | Cryopeg brine microbial communities from Beaufort Sea near Barrow, Alaska, United States - CBIA 2018 | ecosystem: Environmental > Aquatic > Marine > Coastal | place: USA: Alaska | collected... | reverse complement strand
GTGAAAAGTGAAAAGTGAAAAGTGAAAAGTGAAAAGTGAAAAGTGAAAAGTGAAAAGTGAAAAGTGAAAAGTGAAAAGTGAAAAGTGAAAAGTGAAAAGTGAAAAGTGAAAAGTGAAAAGTGAAAAGAACATATTAAAAGCAAAAATGTATCGAGAAGTAGAGGAAATTTAAAAATGAATTCCTCAAAATATAACAAACAACCAAACCAATAAACGTGAACAGCCTAGACCACATAAAAACGTATTATTTCATCGGGATCGGTGGGATTGGTATGAGTGCGCTGGCCCGCTATTTTAAAGCGGCTGGCAAGTTGGTTTACGGCTATGATAAAACTGCGAGCGCAATTACTGCGCAATTAGAGGAATTAGGAATTGAGATTCATTTTGAAGATGTTGTTGATGCGGTTCCGGTAAAATCAGAAGATAAAGAAAATGTACTTATTGTATACACACCGGCGATACCCAAGACGCATAAAGGCTTTGAGTATGTCAAAAATCAGGGCTTTACCATTAAAAAACGGGCAGCAGTATTGGGTTTATTGACCAAAGATAAATTTTGCCTGGCTGTCGCGGGAACACATGGTAAGACCACGACTTCAGCGATTTTGGGCCATTTGCTGGCTGAAACAAAGATTCCAGTAACCGCATTTTTAGGCGGAATAGCAACCAATTATAACAGCAACCTGATTCAAAAAGGCGAAGAAGTAATTGTAGTGGAAGCAGATGAATACGACCGTTCCTTTTTACAACTTTATCCCAATATCGCCTGCATTACTTCGATGGATGCAGATCATCTGGATATTTATGGAGATGTTTCTGTCATGGAAGAAGGGTTTAGGGAGTTTGCCAAACATGTCCAAAAAGATGGAACACTTTTTATAAAAAACGGTCTGGAGCTTAAAGGGATTACTGTGGGGATCGAGGATGATTCTGAGTATTCTGGAAAAAACATAATGATCAAGGATGGTACGTTTCACTTTGATCTGCAGCATCCCAAAGGTATATTGACAGATATTAAAAGCCGGCTTCCGGGGAGGCATAATGTGTTCAATGCCGTTACGGCGCTTGCAATGGCTATAAAATTTGGGGTTTCCCCAGAGGCGCTAAAACCTGCACTGGAGAATTTTAGAGGTGTAAACCGCCGCTTTACTTATCGTGTCAACCGCAAGGATTTGGTACTTATAGATGATTATGCGCACCACCCGACTGAAATAGACGCCGTACATGAGTCGGTGCGGGAATTATATCCTGATGATGAGATTCTAGTAGTTTTTCAGCCGCATCTTTTCAGCCGAACGAGCGATTTTATGGAGGATTTTGCCATAAGCCTTTCCCAGTTTGACGAAGTTCTACTGCTAGATATTTACCCAGCACGGGAAGAACCAATTGAAGAAGTGAATGCCGATGTTTTATTGGAAAAAATAACGCTTTCGCGAAAGCGGAAAATCAGCAAAAAAACATTGGAAAATGAAATAAAAAACGCTCCGGCCCGTATTAAAGTGATGCTGGGCGCAGGCGATATAGGTGAAGAAATTATAAAAATAACCAAAGCCCTTACTATATGAAAGTGAATTGGTTTTACATAAAAATGACAGTTTTAATCTGTCTAACAGTGTTTTTGTTCGGTTTTTCGGCCAAAAGAAGCGATGCACGCAAAATTGAGGGCGTACAGGTCAATTTTGAAGCTGGTGACAATCTTTTTATCACCGCGGCGGCTGTTAATAAATTGTTAACACAAAGTAATCAGCACCTTACAGGGTTAGGTAAAGAAACTTTAGTTTTGAAAACATTAGAAAAACGTTTGGATAGCAATGCGATGATTGCGAATGCAGATGTTTATCTTACCCTAAACGGAATCGTGGGTGCCAATATAGAACAACGCAAGCCACTCGCGCGCGTGGAGGCGGCAACGTCCTATTATCTGGATGAAACGGGAAGCGTAATGCTGCTGTCAACCAATTATTCGGCACGGGTGCCAATAATTAACGGCATGCGTAAAGATTTACTTGCAGAAGTGTACCCGCTGCTGCAGTACATTAAAAACGATGCACTGCTGCATAAGCAGATCATTGGTCTTACGCGCCAAAAAAATGGAGCGTATGTTCTCACTCCACGGATGATGGATTATAGGATAAACCTGGGAAAACCCGAGGAAATCGAATCGAAATTCAATAATTACAAGGCGTTTTACCAAAAAGCGCTAAAAGATAATAGTTTAGAAACGTACCGCCTGGTAGACCTGAGGTTTAAGGGCCAAGTTGTAGGCACTAAAAAATAAGTTATGGAAGATAATGATATCGCGGTAGGACTTGATATAGGAACCACTAAAATCGTAGCTATGGTGGGACGCTATAACGAGTACAAAAAAATGGAGATTCTAGGCATAGGAAAGTCCAAGAGCCTGGGCGTACATAGGGGCGTGGTAAATAATATCACCCAGACCATACAATCTATTCAGCAGGCCATACAGGAAGCTGAAAGTGCGTCTGCAATTAAAATTGAAGATGTGGTGGTGGGTATTGCCGGCCAGCATATACGCAGTTTGCAGCATAGCGATTATATCACCCGTGCCAATCCGGATGAAGTAATCGATATGAAAGATATAGATATGCTGTGCAATCAGGTACATAAACTGGTCATGTTACCCGGTGAAGAGATCATTCACGTGCTTCCGCAGGAATATAAAGTTGACGGTCAGGCCGAGATCAAAGAACCCATAGGCATGTACGGCGGCCGGCTAGAAGCCAATTTTCATGTTGTGGTGGGCCAGGTTTCCAGCATTCGGAATATAGGACGTTGTGTAAAAAGCGCAGGTCTTAATCTGGATCGAATTACGTTAGAGCCGCTCGCATCTGCAAATGCGGTGCTCAGTCAGGAAGAAAAAGAAGCCGGTGTCGCATTGATAGATATAGGTGGTGGCACTACAGATCTGGCCATTTTTAAAGATGGAATCATAAGGCATACAGCTGTGATCCCCTTTGGTGGTAATGTGATCACCGAAGATATCAAAGAGGGCTGCAGCATCATAGAAAAGCAGGCTGAACTATTGAAAATAAAATTTGGTTCTGCCTGGCCGGGTGAAAATAAAGACAATGAGATTGTGTCCATTCCCGGTCTGCGCGGTAGGGAGCCGAAAGAAATTACGCTAAAAAACCTGTCTAAAATCATACATGCAAGAACGGTGGAAATTGTGGAACAGGTGTATCAGGAAATTAAAAATTACGGCCACGAAGAGCAGAAAAAGAAATTAATCGCCGGTATTGTACTTACCGGTGGCGGCGCACAACTCAAGCATTTAAAACAGTTGGTGGAATATATTACCGGGATGGATACGCGCATAGGGTTCCCTAACGAACATCTGGCCGGTGACAGTAATTCAGAGACCACCAGCCCACTTTATGCAACGGCAGTGGGCCTTGTGATGAACAGCCTGCAAACCCGGGACGCCGAACAAAAAAGGCCTAAAAAGGCAGAAAACGTCCTAGAAGAGGACTTTGAGCAGGAAATTGGTCAGAACGAAGAGTTTCGTGAAGATCCACATGCACCTCAGCCCACGAGACAGCGCAAAAGCATTTTCGATAAATGGGCAGAGAAGTTTAAGGATTTTTTGGATAATGCCGAATAGCTTTAGAGAGCAGAGAGCAGAGAGCAGAGAGCAGAGAACAGAGAACAGAGAGCAGAGAACAGAGAGCAGAGAGCAGAGAACAGAGAGCAGAGAACAGAGAGCAGAGAACAGAGAGCAGAGAACAGAGAACAGAGAGCAGAGAACAGAGAACAGAGAAAAAGATATAAGCGGCTGCTTTTTACGTTAAATCACGATCAAAAAGAGGACGTTATCAGTAAGATCATAAAAGATAGCAACGTGCGTTTTTTTAGCCTTAAAAAAGTTGATTGTCCTCTAATTGATTTTTAATAAAAGCAACCCAAATAATAAGAACAGTCAATACGATTTATTATGAGCAACACAGATTTTGAAAACATTTCGTTTGATCTGCCCAAAAACCAAAGCAACGTCATTAAGGTGATAGGCGTGGGCGGTGGCGGCAGTAATGCTATTAATCACATGTTTCAGGCCGGTATCAAAGGAGTGGACTTTGTAGTCTGCAATACCGATGCCCAAGCGCTTGAAAACAGCCCAGTACCTATAAAAATTCAGTTGGGTGTAAGCCTTACCGAAGGTCTTGGAGCTGGTGCAAACCCTGAAGTGGGGGAACAAGCTGCTATAGAGAGTACAGAAGAGATCAAGCAGATGCTGGGCGTAAACACAAAAATGATATTTATAACTGCCGGTATGGGTGGTGGTACCGGTACAGGAGCCGCGCCGGTCATTGCAAAAATGGCAAGGGAAATGGATGTTCTTACCGTGGGTATTGTTACCATTCCATTTCAATTTGAAGGAAAAATACGGAACGAGCAAGCGCAACAAGGAGTTGAAAAACTGCGCGCGCAGGTAGATTCACTTATTGTCATCAATAACAATAAACTGCGCGAGGTTTATGGAAACTTGGGCTTTAAAGCCGGTTTTAGCAAAGCAGACGAGGTGCTTGCAACGGCTTCGCGTGGTATCGCAGAGGTAATAACACACCACTACACGCAAAATATTGACCTTCGGGATGCAAAAACAGTATTGAGTAATAGCGGTACGGCTATTATGGGTAGCGCGCATGCCAGTGGTGGAACGCGAGCTACAGACGCTATTCGTAAAGCGCTTGATTCTCCTTTGCTTAATGACAATAAAATCAAGGGATCTAAGAATGTACTTTTGCTCATTGTTTCCGGTGAAGAAGAAATTACCATAGATGAAATAGGCGAGATCAATGATCACATTCAAGATGAAGCTGGCCACAGCGCAAACATCATTATGGGTGTAGGTGAAGATGAGAAACTGGGCGATGCTATTTCGGTAACCATTATTGCCACTGGGTTTAATGTAGAACAGCAAAATGAGATCGTAAATACCGAAACCAAAAAAATCATTCATACGCTAGAAGATGAGCAAAGGGCACAGCACGATCTTTCCCCAAAAAGGACTGGGGGAATTTTAAATCTTCCGGCTCTGCCGAAAAAAGGAAATGAACAAAAGGAAGATAAAGTTGTTAAGCACACGCTTGATGATGACGTTGATCCTATGGATGTCATGATGCCGCCAAAAAAAAAGGAGGAGAGAGCGGTCGATAAAAAATCAGATTTTATCGAGACCACTTCAGTGATACGTAATATCATGGTGGATTATGAAGAAGTACTTGCGCCGCAAGCGGAAGAACTTTCTATGGAAGAAGATGAATATGAAGATGACGACGACTTTGAGATCGTAAGCATAGACGCGCCCGCAAAGGAAGAGGAAGTAATGGATATGTTTGAAAAAGAGGAAGAACAATTTACGCTTTCTTTTGACCTTCCATTAAATGATGATCTTGCCGAGGTGCAACAAGATGAGGACGAAGTGGTCTATGATCTTGCCGATGATGACCTAAAAAACATAGACGTTAAAAATCCGATAGAAGTGATTTCGGTAACCGAAGTTGACAAAACCGGCGAGAAGCGTTACAGCTTGGACGATTATATGGATTTTGAGGAAAAAATGAACAGTGCAAAGCCAAAATCAAAATCCAATGTCAGTGAAGAGGAACCCATCGTTTTTGAGAAAAAAACGATAGCACCTCAAAAGGAAAAAGAAACGGAAGAGGACAAGGACGACGATCCCATGAACAATCCCATTTCCAAATTACTGAGCGAGCGCGCTGCAGAACGCCGACGTATGATGAAGGAGTTTAATTATAAATTTAGCAACAGCCAGTCGCGCATCGATGAGATTGAGAAGCAACCTGCATATAAACGTATGGGTGTGAATCTGGATGATAACCCCCCTTCTAGTAGGTCAACTATTTCTCGTACCTCAGTAAGTACGGATGAAGATGGAATCAAGTTGCGCAGCAACAATTCATTTTTGCATGATAATGTAGATTAATTGACGAAAAAGCGCAAAAATCAGCCAAAAGCGACTGAACTTTTTTAACCATAAATGTGTATCTTCGCACTCCGAAATTAAAATAATTGCCATGAATTTGCAGACGAATGTAATGACCGCGATGAAGGATGCCATGAAGGCTAAAGACCAGAATGCATTGACTTCGCTAAGAGCTATAAAGTCTGAAATTTTAAAGGCTCAGACTGAAACAGGTTCAAAAAAGGAGATTTCTGAAGAGGATGAACTCAAGCTTTTACAAAAATTAGTAAAGCAGCGCAAAGACAGTGCTGCCATTTATAAAGAGCAAGAACGCGAAGATCTCGCTACAGATGAGCTAGCGCAGGTAGAAGTGATAGAACGCTTTTTGCCAGAGCAGCTTAGTGAAGAGAAAATAGGTGAAGTAATAGATGAAATTATTGCGGAAACTGGAGCTAATGGTATGAAAGATATGGGCAAAGTTATGGGAGTTGCTTCTCAAAAACTGGCCGGTAAGGCAGATGGTAAGACCATTTCTGTTATTGTCAAGAATAAATTAGCATAAACAACCTAAAAATGGCGTCAAAAGCCTTTTTTTAGAAGTTATAAAGATGATTTTAGCTTATTTTGCAGAGATCAATATTAAGAAATTTCCGCTTCTGCGGAAATAATGAGGCCTCGTGGCGCAACTGAATAGCGCATCAGATTTCGGCTCTGAGGGTTGGGGGTTTGAATCCCTCCGGGGTCACTATAACAAAGAGAAACCACGTTCTTTTCTAGAACGTGGTTTTTTGTTTTCTATCAGGATTCTACATAAGAATGGATTTATATTTTAATAGTTCTTATTGCTTTTTACAATTCTTCACAAAAATATTAAGTTTCTTTTCGTAATACGGCCAAGACCTTTTTTTGAGCGTTAGACGCAAAGAGCTTTGCCGTTTGCCGATATTGCTTTGAAAGGAAAAAAAAGCAAATTATAAACATCTATGTTACTTGTAATCAAATTATTAGTATATTAGATAAGTTTTGATCAAACACAATAGAAGTTCATTTTATTTTGATCTAAGTCATAAAAATACCCTTAAAACCTAAACATTATGGATAATAAGGAACTTGCCTTTGATTACCTTTATGAGCAACTTTACAAAGACGTGAATCTAGATACATTTTTAGATCAGGAAAAAAACTTTACTGAGACAGATAAAAATGAACTCTCAAGGATTATGGCCGCTATAAAGGACCTGAGCGAGAAAAGCCAGAAATATGAACTGTCACAAACAGAAAACGGAAAAAAACTAGAAGATCTTCAAACCCAAAATACTATTGATGCCTTTACATTCAATAAGCAAAATGTTGAAAACACCTATAACACTATTATGAGCATTAAAACCTCACTACAAGAGGTTGTAAAGGATGCAACGAGGGCATATAATTACATTATGATCATGTACATTGTTGCTTTTGCGGTAGGGATAGGTCTTATAGTCACCTCCATTGTCTTTGCGGCTCAGGGCAAAACAATATTGGCAGTTGCATTTGGTTCGGTCGGATTTATTGATCTGATTACAACTTTTTTCTTTAAACCCCCCATGGAGATCCAGAACAGCCGCTCAAATCTCACACAATTGATGATTATCATTACCAATTGGTTTGCAGATCTCATGAACCAAAACACCTATATGAGTTTAAAAGGTCAAAATATAACCTTGGAAGAGATGAATACTATATCAGACAGGCTGAACAATAGTACTAGGGAAATGGTCCAACTCATTGAAGAATATAGCGAAAACAGGAAGTGATATCGTATTCACTTATTTGCCATTGACATTTTTATAATCGTTGGACGTTAATCTCAAATCGGTTTTCTGCTTCAAGAAATTGTTTCATTTAATAGATTCTAAATCCTCTACAAAAAAGCAATGCGCATTTTTTTTGACCTTTGATAAAATAGGATAAATGAATAAATTTAGAGATAAAATAACTTATCGGAATCCCCTTTTTAGGATCAGTATATAGTTTTCCACTTCAAAATGTATTTTCTGACGGCTTTTGGTCATTATTGACTATTTGGGATGCTGCTTATTACATAAATTAAGGTAAAACTATCTTTCCGATAAAAATTTCGAATAAAAAAAACCATGCTCCAGAGAGCGCGTAATGTTGTATTTTTTTCCTAAAACAAAAAAAACCGATGATGGCATCGGTTTTCTTGGGCTAATTCAAATTCAACAACACTTAAAGCTTACAAAGCATGGTAAATTTAATATGATTTTTCTTATTTAGTATTAAGCCTACTTCAGCCTTGGGTTAAACTTAGGTAAAGAGCTGCCATCGCCTGAATTTAAAAAGCCATCTATCAATACGTTAAAACAATAACCCCGCCTAATAAGAAAATAAATACAATAAAGTAGTTTTGAATTAATTTGCTTAAATTTAGGTTTTCAATGTCTTGAAATATTTTATACATATAACATAATTGGGCAGTATTTTTGATATTACTATTTGAAAAGTGTTTTGTGCAACTTTAGTTAAACCTTGATTTTTAAATTCATGACGACTCCATATAGATTAGACCAGGCAATCAAAAAATTATATACCGCATTTCATAACGACACGCTGCATCCCGAATGCTGTAAGAGTTGCGCAGTGGGCAATATTTGCGACAATACAGATTCTTGGAAATACTTGAGCGACACCCACGGTTCGTTGATTTTAAATTATGTGGGACGTGTTAATGAAGGCTTTGGTCGAAAAATAAATGGGTATAGCCCCAGTGAATTATTGCAAATAGAGGCTGTCTTTTTACAAGGATGTGGTTATAGTCTTCCCTTGAAACGTAAATCTGCCCGGCCAAAAGATCCTACTTCAAAAGAAATATTATTCAATGGTCTTTGCGCTGTAATAACCTACTTGTGCGCGCTAGATGGTGTGGACAATGTGCTGGATTATTCTAAATTATTCGAATTTGAAAATGATGAACCAGTATATGAGCTTGTACCAATTTTAGTCTAGGTTTTGATTTCCGCGTAATACTATAACTTTAGGCCTGTCATCCTTGACCAGGCCTTTTTTCTGCTTGTTAGTTTCATACTATATTCTTTTCATTTCAAAATGCGCAAGATATAGTTTGCTTCTTTTTTTACTTATGTTGGCATTGTATTGCCTACGCAGCTGCCTCATATCTTGAGGAAAATTATATTTTATAGACTGAGAAAATCAAAAAACCTTCCGGAAATCTTCACTTATATTTTTTATTATCTTAAGGTGGCTTAGAATTTATATCATCATATAAATTACGGCCCAATCCCCCTATTTTTTTCTCCAAATATTTTCATGTGTATAAAAAATCTACATATTACCTTTCTTTTTAGGAGGTGGAACGCTTAACAAAGACCATATTGTAGTGTCTTTAATTTTAACAATAATTTTGGAAAGCCAGAGTGTTAGAAATGTTATGGAAAAGTCTTAATGAGGACGGTGATGCCCATTAATCTTTAGCAAATAATGTTAAAAATGAAGGTAAATACGCCCTTAACCCCCGTCATGTATATTATGCTAAATTATAAATATTTAGAAGACCTTAAAAATAACACCTCCAAATTCGCAATTATTAAGGTTTGTTTCTCTGTACAAAATAAGTAGCTGACTTTGATTTTTCTTTATCTGTTTTCTTTGTAAGTCCGCAATATGGCCATTATAACGCATTAGACAGTGTTTTGTAATATTTGCTATAAGGTTAATTATCGTAACGATTGTGTTAAGGATAGTCGTAGCCAAACCTCATCTTTAATTATTGATAATTAGATATCAAAATCAAATTTTCAATGGGCATTAACACTTTCAAGACTGTAAAGGAAAGAAAAAAGGTTGGTAGCGCATTGGTAAAAGCCTATACCACAGCTTTGGATGCAGGGTGGAATCCTATTCATAAAACTGTAACAAAAAATGTTGAAAGGGAATCCTACACCCTTAAAAGTGCCTTGAAATATGCACTTGAAATAAAATGTAGGGATGTAAAAGAATCTACTCAAACAGATTACTCTCACCGACTTGATATGTTTTTTGATTGGTCAGACAAAAATTATATGTCTGGAAAACCATTAGAAAAATTCCAGTTAAATGATTTTTACCAGTTTTTGGATTATTTACAACTGGAATATGTGAACAAAAAAACAGGGAAAAGTATTTCAAATACAAGTATTGACAATACCAAGCGGGTTATTTCAGCCTTGTTTACAGAATTAAAAAACAAACGGCTGATTGAGTATAATTTCATAAAGGATATCCCCAAAATTAAAAGTAAGCCTGTTAAGAACAGACCATTTTCCCATTCAGAAATCAAAGAAATAAAGAGTTACCTGGAAAAGAATGATCCTTATTTAATCTACTTTATAAGTTTTATGATTTATCCGTTATTGAGACCCAGAGAAATTACCAGGTTAAAAATCCGTGATCTTAATACTAAAGATTGGATTTTGGGGGTTGAAACCAAAACAGAAGATTTTAGCTACAGCAGGATCATCAATAAAATGAAACCTGTTATTGACAGTATGAACATTGCAGGACTGCCCGGGGATTTTAGTTTATTTACGTATGAAGATAAACCTGGTGTATGGCAGCCTGAAAAACTATCCAGTAAGGTAACTTACTTCAGCAACCGGTTCAAAAAAGTAAAGAAAGCTTTAGGTTTGGGGCCGGAATACGGTCTTTATAGCTTCCGTCATTTGGCTATTGGTGATTTATACAATGGCCTGCAAAAAAGCGGATTGAGTGAAAAGGAAGTGCTCTATAAACTGATGCCAATTACAGGGCATAAAAGTGAAGCCGGTTTAAAGAATTATTTACGTAATATTAAAATAGCACTTCCACCGGATCATAGTGAAATATATAGTTTAGAATTTTGAGTTTGGTGGACTTTATCCCTTATACTCGAAAACTCTAATTAATTATAAATTTCAAAAATTAGTTTATCTGCAATATAATTAAAAGAAAAAATTAAAGAAATAGATAATATCGTGTTATCCCGTAAACTATTCGATTAAAAGTGTAAATTGTCCTTGATATAACACGTTGTGCGTAAGCTTAAAGAAACATTGAGAATGAACATTAAAATTTCGGAAACAAGAGATATCAGCATTGAGCAAATACTAGAACTTTATAAAGCTAACAATTGGAGTGCTGTCGAAAAACCGACCGAATTGCGAAATGGTTTACTAAATTCCCATTCATTAATTTCGGCTTGGGACAAAAACAAATTAGTTGGACTTGGAAACGCTATTTCCGACGGATATTTGGTTGTCTATTATCCACATTTACTTGTTCACCCAAATTATCAAGGAAAAGGCATTGGAAATATGATTTCGGATAAATTTCAAGAAAAATATAAAGATTTTCATATGCAAATGCTGACAGCCGACGGAAAGGCAATCGATTTCTACAAAAAAGCAGGTTTTGAAAAAGCTGGCGAAACTATGCCAATGTGGATTTATAAAGGCAAAGAACACTAAACAAATAATTATGATAGCACGAATTTGGAAAGGAAGAACAAAAATTGAACATTTAGAAGAGTATACCGAATTTATGAAAGTTCGAGCAATACCAGATTACAAAAAAACAGAGGGATTTGTAAAATTGACTTTTTTAAAACGAACTGATAACGAATTTGCCTATTTCAATCTAATAACTTTTTGGAAAGATTTAGAAGTTATAGAAAATTTTGCGGGAGCAGATTTGGAAAAAGCCAAATATTATGAAGAGGACAAAAATTATTTAATTGATTTTCCAGAAAAAGTAACCCATTATGAAGTTTTTTCGGAATAAAGCCTACGCACAACAATGTATAAAAAAAATAGGGCAGAATGGTGCTTAAACAAAGGTTTGGGCGTATTTGTAAAGTCGCCAAATCTTTTGATTTGGCTTTTAGAGAAATAAGGTAAAAACAAAATGCAAAAGTTTTGGCTTGTTGCTAAACGGAAAGGTCATCGTTTACAACCTGCCCTACTTTTCTTATACGAGCCGTTGGCAACAAGCTGAAGAAACAGAACGAGAAGCATTAAAGAAATATGAAAATACTGAATAGTAAAATTGAGGATATTAATAAAATATTCGAACTTTATAAAATAGCAACCGATTTTCAAAAAACAAAATCAGTTGTTCCTTGGCCGAATTTTGACCGAGAATTGATTGAAAAGGAAATTAACGAAAATAGACAATGGGAAATTGTAATTGATGATGAAATTGCTTGTGTTTGGGCTATTACAGAAAGTGACATTCAAATTTGGCAAGAAAAAAATGAAGAACCTGCTATTTATATTCATAGGATTTCTACAAACCCAAATTTTAGAGGTCGGAATTTAGTAAGTGAAATTGCAAAATGGTCAAAGAATTATGCCATCCACAAGGACAAAAAGTTTGTGAGAATGGATACTGTTGGAGAAAACGTAGGACTAATTAATTACTACAAAAAATGTGGATTTGATTTTTTAGGCTTATCAATATTAAAAGAGACATCTGAACTTCCGGCTCATTATAATAATGCTACAGTTAGTTTATTTCAAATGTCCGTTTAGCTGAATACGAAGTCGATAAAAACCGAAAAAACCAGCTGGTAACAAGCTAAAAACAGAATATAGAACGAAAAAAAAATATAGAATGAAAAAAATTGGACTTATAGGAGGAATTAGTTGGACTTCAACTTTGGATTATTATAGATTCTTTAATCAAGGTATTAATTCAAAATTGGGTGGCTTAAATTCTGCGGAATGTATTATATATTCATTAAATTTTTCAGACGTTCAAAATAAAGGTTGGACAAATTCTTTTGACCTTATTTTTGATGCTTGCAAAAGTTTAGTCTCAAGCAATGTAGATGCCATAGTTTTATGTGCAAACACAGCGCATCTATTTGCAGACGAAATTCAAGAAAAAATTGACATTCCAATTATTCATATTGCATCTGCTACTGCAAAGGAAATAAATAGGAGAAAATTGAACAAGGTTGGATTATTAGGAACTAAATTCACAATGGAAATGGGTTTTTACCGTGATAAACTGAAAGAATACGACATAGAAACAATTATCCCATCAGATAAAAAAGATATTGAAATAATACAAAATATTGTCAAAAATGAACTTGGAAAAGGAATTGTAACTAAAGAATCAAAGGAGAGATTTATTAATTATGCTAATAAGTTGGTCGAAAGAGGAGCTGAAGGAATTGTTTTAGGTTGCACAGAAATACCTATGCTAATTGAACAAAAGGATTTTAATTTCCCTGTCTTCGATACGACTAAAATTCACGTGGAAAATATGATAAATTTTGCGGTGGAAAGTGAAAAGCCAGTTGCCAACAAACGTATATAAAACATAGCTATTACAGGCTTTACGAGAGGGTTGTGTGTGTTTGCGAAGTCCGCCAAATTTTTTAATTTGGCTTTTTAAGAAAATAAGATAAAAAGAAAATTAAAAAATTCGGCTCGTGTATAATCCGAAAAGTTAGCGTCTTTTTGCACGCTACGTTTCATAGTGTGCCGAGCAAGCAATGACGGCAATAAATAGTCATTGTGAACTGTAATTAAGATGGTAGAACCGACCTACCAGTGTCGTCTTATAGGAGAAGGCATTAAACCACCTAAAGGTGCTTTGGTAAAGAGCCAAGGTATTGAGCGTTTAGGAAACGACCAGTCAAGAATTGGTCAGGTACGGATAAAAGAGATGAACGTAAGTGAACCCCTTTTGAGGTGTCGAGAAGTTGCTACACCCTGTCAAAAGCTACGAAGTATGGGGAAATCTTGGACTGTGGCCTCGGGAAAGAAGCCCTTGGAATGTAGCTTTGCCCCACTATAACTATCGGGAATGTTGTTTAGTTCCGTAAAATAAAAGTGCAACTCTTCGCCTTTAACCTCGTACTTTATCAAATCAAAATAGGTTACAAGTACTTCGGGTAGTAATAAATTAGCTACAGCTAATAGGGAATCTGAGGACATCGAAATCTTTATTTCAAAGTTCCCGCATTTTTAGTTACTCCACAACAATTTGACTTGATCCTCTGAATTCAAAGAATATTTTGCATAAACAATTTTTGGTCCTTCGAGGATAATTAAAATTTCAAGAACGGCTATTGAAAGTAATAAATTTATTACTTTTGAGTACATGAAGTATAATGACCTTTTTAAAATCTTAAGAAAAGATGGTTGGTATAGTGATAGACAAAAGGGAAGCCATGTCATAATGAAGCATCCTATAAAAAAAGAACAGCTTACCGTGCTTACCATGCTAGCAAAGAAATTAAAAAGGGACTGTTGAATGCGATATTGAAACAAGCGGACATTAAAACGGATAAAAGATGAAAAAGCCAATAGTTGTTATTACTATTATGAAAGAGGAAGCGGGATATAGTGCCACGGCAAAGGTCAAAAATGATTTCATAGCAACCGAAGCCGAAACCTTTGACGACTTAAAAACAAATATTGTCGAAGCGGTTAACCTCAACTTTGAGAACAAGGGTTTTACTTATACCATTGAAGAAATAAAACTGAAATACGATCTTGAAAGTTTCTTTGATTTTTATAAGGTCATCAATGCTAAAGCACTTTCTGAACGTATAGGGATGAATCAAAGTTTGCTTGCACAGTATATTAAAGGCATCAAAAAACCCTCTGCACCCCAGACAAAACGTATTTTAAAGGGTGTTCAAGAGATCGGCAGGGAATTGACCGAAGTCAACTTTCTACTTTAAAATCATTGTACTGGATCGGTTAAAACCGGTTATCTGAATCACTTACCTATCAAGTCATAGGTAATCTTTTGAACGTATCAAAGTTAGATACTTTCCTAACCAAAAGACTATTTTATCAAATCTTACCTAATCTTAAAGTAATGCATTTTATTGTTTTACTAGGTTTAAGGGGTCTTTGAAGTTTATAGATATTTACTAATATTGTGCTATTATAGTACAGTCCCGAGTACAGAAACCCTATTTATCTTTATGATATTGAGGGTTTTGTGTTTTGAATTAGTTAACTAATCCGATAAATGACTTATTTTTTTAGAAATATTGCGGGAAGTAAATGATTTTTCCCTTTCTCATTTTTATAATCTTGGTTAACTGAATCTTATGAAGTTTCAAGAACTTCATTAAGTATTTGTTTAAATACATCTACGGGTTGGGCGCCTGTCACAGCACTTTTTCTGTTAAATACTATAGTGGGTACAGAATTAACTCCTGAATTTTTCCAATAATCTTGTTTACTTCTTACCTCGTAACGTTCTTCATCACTATCTAATCTAGTTAAAGCTTCTTCAGCATTTAAGCCCACATCTAACAGCGCTTCTTTTAAAATAGCTCTTTTAGAAACATCTTTTCTTTCGCTAAAAAAGGCTTTGGTTAAGCGCATTTTTAAATCGGTTTGCTTGCCAAAATCTTTTGCGTATTCTAGTAAAATATGGGCTTCAAAAGTATTTGCCATACGCATTTCATCAAAATAATCAAATGTAAAACCTAGTTCAGCACCAGCTTCTACCATACGTTGTTGTGATTCTTTTTGCTGTTCTAAAGTTGAGCCATACTTTTCTGCAATATGTTCTTGAATATTCTGTCCTTCAGCGGGCATATTTGGGTTAAGTTCAAAAGGTTGCCACTCAATTTCAACTTGATCTTGAATGCCCAGTTCTGAGATCGCTTTTTCCAAGCGTTTATAACCGATGGTGCACCAAGGGCACACCACATCAGAAACAATATCTATTTTGATTTTATTTTCCATTTTTTAGTATTTTAAGACGTTTATAAAACTTCGCTAATTTGAACATGTGGTTCTACGTTAGTGAAATTGGGCAGGTCAGCTAAAATTGTTTCGGCATTTGCACCAAAAGATTGCTGAAAAGTTTCCATAGACTCAAAACTTAAATTGGCAATTACCACATAAGGAGCAGGTTGTTCTGGACTTCCACCGGCAATTCCAAAATTCACATCAGAGGCTACAATAGCATCGCCTAAAAGCTCTGTAAGTAACTGGCCATGTTGCTTTGTATAATAGTATTTATCGAACTTTAAATCGGCACTATTTGGATACATTACGGTTAACTTAATCATGTCTTTTTTATTTAGTTCGTTTAAATTATTCAGTGAGATCTGCTAATACTACATTTTCTGAAAAACTCTGGTAAGCACTTCCAATTTGTTTGGCCATTTCATCTGGGAATAAATGAAGATCTCCAGCTCTTAATGCACTTACAATACCTTCTGAAATTACAGATGTAGCCGCAACATCATCAAAGCCAGCAGCTTTTCCCATATCTGTATCTACTGGTCCTGGATGTACGCTTAATACACTAACACCTTTTGCGCCTAATTCGGTTCTTAATCCTTGCGTTAAAGAATAAGAGGCAGCTTTTGATGCGGAATAGGTTGAAAGGTGAGAAAAATTCTTAAGAGAGGCTACAGAATTTAATTGTACTAATGCACCGTTGTTATTTTCTAATATTTTTGCAAATGCATTGGCAACACGTAGTAATCCAAAGGCGTTGACTTCTAATTCGTAAGCGAAATCCTTTTCTACATCTTCCCCTAAAGTTGTATGAGGTTTACCTACACCTGCATTGTTCACTACGATCGCTACATCTTTAGTTTGTACTGCTAATTCTTGAATAGATTTTGTGCTGGAAACATCTGCTTTTATAGTTACTACGCTGTCTCCATATTTATCTTCTAATTCTTTAGTTGAAGCCGTGTCACGAACTGCTAAATATACTTTTTTGGCTCCATGCGCTAAAAATGATTCTACAATAGCTTTTCCAATTCCTCTATTTGCACCGGTTACTAAAGCCACTTTATTTTCTACTGAAATACTCATAATTCAATTTTTAAATAGTATCGTATTATTTTTTATAAACCTTCCGGTTACCGGAAGGTTTATCCTTATCAATAAATCTATGGTTTTTAACCTTCCACATTTTCTTTGGACCAAGCGAACTTCTTAAATCCATCATCTACAGGCGTATTGGCAATATGATTCGTATAGTTGCTAATTACTTTTTGAGATAAACCTAAGATTATTTCTAATACTTGTCTTTCGTCATAACCAGCAGCATAGAAAGTTTCTAGTTCATCTTGACTGACGTTTCCACGATTACGTACAATAGCTAATGTCATGGTACGCAATGCCTCTAATTTTGAACTTTCTAGAGGCGTTTCGTTACGTAATGCTTCTGTTATTGCATCATCTACTTTCATCATTTTTGCAATCCCGGTATGTGCAGGTACACAGTAATGACAAGCGTGTTCTACGTTTATAGTTTGCCATACCACTGTTAATTCTTCATTATTAAAGGAGGATTTAGTGAATAGCTCGTGTAATGATTGATAAGCTTCAAGAAGCTCTGGGGCACCTGCTAATACACCGTGTAGCCCAGGTATCATTCCATATGCTTTTTGTGATTTTTCTAATAATGCTTTGCTACCTTCTGGAGCCGTTTCTTTATTGTGAATTTTTAAACTTGTCATAATATCTATTTTTAAATTTATAATTAATATTAATATCTAAACAATCGTTTAGTTATAGTATAAAAAAATGTTTATATATTTTTAAATATATTTTCTATATAATTGTCTAGTTGTGTTTTGCCAAATATTCTTGTTGCGGATGACAGCCCGAACATGGATATAATCAAAAAATCTGCCTGCTGTACGATAGTTGCATTTTCTTTGGTTTTATCTTGTTTTAAAATGTCAATAAATACTTGTTTTACATCATCTGTAAATTTTGATAAAACTTCTTTGATCTTTTCGTCCGCATCTTCTCTTAATTCGTTTGCAGTATTTGTTATTAAGCAGCCTTTTCCAAATTCTGTTTCTTTGGTGAATTCAATAAAATCATAGAAGTATTGCTTTAAACCTACAGTTCCGCTTTTAGATAATTTCAAATTCTCAATAAGTCGATTCAACTTTTTTTTGTAACATTTTAAGCTTTCAATAAAAACACCGTTTTTATTTCCAAAACTTGAATAGATAGAAAACTTATTTATTCCCATTTCTTTTTCAAGCATCTGCATAGACGTAGTTTCATAACCATTTCGCCAGAATAAGTTCATAGCCTTCTCAATTACTTCCTCTTCTATGTATTCTTTTTTTCTTGCCATTATTTCTCTAATACAGTACAAAACTAAACAATCGTTTAGAAATAAAAAAGAGTTTAACTTTTTCTTAATCAATTTGATTGAATTCTTTGGGAATGCACTGGTTTTAGTTGGGTATAACAATACAATATGAGCTGTTCCGTCTCAAAACTTTCTTATCACGCTTCGCTTCCATTATAGATGCGGAGTTTTGGCTATGGATACTGTAGGTCATCAAACAGGGTTTAGGATATCAAAATTTTAAAATAAAATTATTCGACTCTCCACACTCTAGAGACTTGCAACGTTTTTCCAGCGTAAAAACCAATAAAATATCCTTATATTTAAAGCAGTCCAATCAAGCCGCTTTTCTATGTTTTTAAAAAATTACTTGTCTCTTTCCGTATTCTTTCTTTCCTTTTCCCTTTTAGCGCAAACTCCTTCGATTAAAAAATCTCCCATGCTTGAAGAGGCCGCTCCACAGACCGTGGGCATGTCCACTGAGCGTTTGGGGCGCATTGATGAAATGTGCAAAGAAGCAATAGACCAGCAACAAGTGCCGGGAATAGTCGCGCTAGTGGTTCGTAACGGGAAAATTGTTTACTATAAAGCCTTTGGAACTGCAGACGCTAAAACCAATAAACCCTTAAAACGGGACGCCATTTTTAGGATCGCATCACAGACTAAAGCGATCACTTCCACTGGACTCATGATGCTCTGGGAACAGGGCAAATTTCAGCTGGACGATCCCATTTCAAAATATATTCCCGAGTTTGAAAATCCACAGATTCTAGACACCTTATATCCTGACGGAACTTATAAAACCATTCCTGCGGAAAACACCATTACTATTAGAAGACTGCTCACGCACACTTCTGGCGTGGCCTACGGGCAGATAGACGGCGACGCGCGCTTTCAACGTATTTATAAAGACGCGGGCATCGTAGATGGGTTTACCACCACCTCAACCGTTTTAAAAGAAAATATTGAAAAGCTGGCTAAACTCCCGCTGCACTTTAATCCCGGAGAGCAATGGAGTTACAGCGAAGGCATTGATGTGGCGGGCCGCCTTATAGAAATCCTTTCTGACATGCCTTTGGACGAATATTTGCGCACCCATATTTTTGAACCATTGGCAATGGCAGATACGTGGTTTTATCTTCCAAAATCTAAGGAAAACAGGCTGGTTGCCGTACAAACCTATCAGAATGACAAATGGGAAAATATGAAAGGCGACTTTTTTGATGCCAATTATCCCATAAAAGGAGCCAAAACTTTCTTTTCGGGCGGTGCGGGATTGTCGAGTACGGCAATGGATTATGCCACTTTCTTACAAATGTACCTCAATCATGGCGAGCTAAATGGCGTGCGCTTGTTGAGCCGCACCACAGTAGATGTTATTTTAAGCAATCAAATAGGTGATATTTGGGCAGGTTCAGGATCATATCACGGCCTGGCCTTTAGCGTTGTTGATTCTTTGGGATCGGCAAAAGGAGGAAAGGGAAGCGCACATACCTTTGAATGGGGAGGTTATTTCAACACCCAATACTTTGCTGATCCCGGCGAAAACTTAATCGGTATTATACTTAAACAGACCGCCGGTGCGACAAATGATCAAACGGCTTGGAAATTCAGGCAAATAGTACTTTCTTCGATTGATGATTGATTTTTCAGGAAGCCGTTAACATAAGAATTAGAGCTTGTTTAAAGTCAATTCAAACTGGTTTTTAAGGGTTTGTGGTTCTGGCCAAGTATCAAAATTGTTGAATATCGGGATATTCAACAATTTTTAGACGACGCCATGGTTCACAAAACGTTGTAAATCAGAAAGAAGTCAGTTTAAACAAACTCTTAATCAACTATTACAATCCATACAAAAATGAAATTATGAAAAACCAAGACGTTGTCGCTACCGTTTTTACGTTACTGGCCTTTATTTCGTTTGAGGGAATCTACAGTCAGCGTATGAATACATTTCAACCGCAATTCGGCATTTTTGAAAATCAAGTCAACATTGGCAATCCCAAAACAGATGGAACCGTTTCCTATGATCCCGAAGTACAGGAATACAGCATCACTGGCTCGGGCAGCAATATATGGGGGCAAAAGGACGAATTTCAATACGTTTATCAATCCATTCAGGGAGATTTTATTCTTCGGGCACAGGTACAATTTTCTGATACAACCGGCGATCCGCACCGTAAAATCGGGTGGAGTATTCGGGATAATTTAAGCGGAAACGCAAAGCATGTTACCGGCGCTATCCACGCCGATGGACTTACCTCCCTGCAATACCGCAAGGAGACCGGTGGAAATACTGAGGAGGTAAAATCTACAGATTCCCTGCCCGATGTTATACAGCTTGAGCGTCGCGGAGATACCTATTATATGGCTACCGCCAAATGGGGCGAGCCGTTTACAACTGTAGAAATCGGTGATATTGGGCTGAAAAACGAGGTTTTTGTAGGTCTTTTTGTCTGCGCGCATGATTCTACTGCGATCGCTAAAGCGAAATTTCACAACGTGCGCATTATAAAACCCACCCCCGCAACGGCAATTCCTTACAAAGATTATCTGGGCAGTAATATGGAAACCATGAATGTGGAAACCGGTGCGCGAAAAATCCTATTTCAGTCGGCTCATTCCTTACAAGCTCCCAATTGGGTCAATGCCGATAAAGACCTCGTCTACAATAGCAATGGCTTTTTATATCGATATACTTTTGCTACCCATACCGTGCACCAGATCAATACCGGTTTTGCCACTAATAATAATAATGATCACGTCTTTTCATTTGACGAAAAACTTTTGGGCATAAGCAATCATAATCCTGACGATAACGGTAATTCTTCTATTTATCTTATGGACCCCCAAGGCGATTCACTTCCACGGAAAATCACTAAAGATGGCGTGGGAAACTCCTATTTACACAGCATTTCACTAGATAATCAGACCTTACTTTTTACCGGTTTTCGTAAGGATAAGTATGACCTCTACGCTATTAATAAGAACACCCAGAAAGAGACACAACTTACCGATACTAAAGGTCTTGATGACGGCTCAGAGTACGCGCCAGACGGTAAGCACATCTATTTTAATTCCAACCGAACTGGCCCAATGCAGCTCTGGCGTATGAATAGCGACGGAAGCAATCCCGAACAATTAACATCTGATGAAAATTACAACGACTGGTTTCCACATATTTCCCCAGACGGAAAATGGATTGTTTTTATCTCTTTTTCACCCGAAGTTCCGTCAGATGATCATCCGTTTTATAAACAATGCACGCTGCGCTTAATGCCTGTTTCGGGCGGTACACCAAAAATCATTGCATACATCTACGGCGGTCAGGGTACGATAAATGTTCCCAGTTGGTCCAGCGATAGTAAATACATCGCTTTTGTGACCAATAGTGATTAATGGTCAAAAACATCGTAAATACTTTTCAAATTCCCCCTTCGGGGGCTAGGGGGATTTTCGAAGTTCGAGAGAACAATTCAATGAATAACCGCTAAGTGTCCAAAGGCAGCGTCACCCTGAATTTATTTCAGGGTCACATTACGCCATTTTATGATTATCAATCTTATAATGAGATGTTGAAACAATCCAGATAGTTATTGGGACAGCATGACCAAAACTATTTTTAGGACTAATTGCGGATATACAAATAATTCATAATCTTCTTTTTAAAATAAAGAACATCTCGCCAAATGAATGTAAAACCACCCCTCTTTCAGCAAAGCTGAAATTTTCCCCTCCTTGAAAAGGCGGGGAACCCTAAATATGGTTCACGTATGTTACACGAATCCTTTTAAATTCCCCCTTTGGGGGTTAGGGGGAGGGATTTTAATTCAACTTATAACTCAGGTTTTTCTGTTTTAATTCCATCAATAATTCACCACATATTTTAACCTTTTTCTTCCTGCTGGGCATTTGGAGCGACATTTTTTCCTGAGTGTCAAATACATAAAAAAACAGGTTTTGATCGCCACGGTAATTCAGTAAAAGTTCACGCAGCAAATTAATGCGATCTTCCTGAACATCATTTAAATCAAGGTTAATGGTCAATTTTTTACCAAAGGTTTCCATAGAGTCCTGCAACTGCATAAAATTATTGAACTGAATACGGGGATCACCTTTTTTACCCGTTTCGCGGTTAGTCCATCCTTCTTTAATGTAAACCCGCACATGCACAAAACTATTGGGGATCAAGAAATGTCTGAATTTCAGGTAATCTTCCCCAAACATGCGGAATTCAAAAGAATCGCTAAAATCTTCAATAAAAAATGCGGCCCAGCCCTTGCCGTTTTTGGAGGTGCGGTGTTGCACTTCATTGATTACACCGCCAAAAGTGATTTCTTTGTTCAGCGATTCGTTAAGGTTATGAAAATCACTCACTTTTCCATTGCAGAAATTCTCCATTTCGATCTTATAATCATCCAGTGGATGTCCTGAAATGTAGATCCCCACCACTTCTTTCTCGCGTTTTAGTTTTTCCATCGTACCCCATTCTTCGCAGGGGGGAATAACGGGTTCGGGAATCTGTACTTCACTGGCATCACCAAAAAGACTTACCTGCGCCGAATTTTCATTTTCCTGAAATCGTGCGCCATATTTTACCGCTTTTTCGAGAAAGGTAACTCCGTCACCGTCATCTTTAAAGTACTGCGCGCGGTGTGAGGTATTAAAACCATCAAAGCCGCCTGCAAGCGCAAGGCTTTCCAATGCTTTTTTATTGGCCGCGCGCAGATCGATGCGTTTGGCAAGATCAAAGACACTTTTATAGGGGCCGTCTTTACGGTTTTCGACCAATGTTTTCACCGCATTTGTACCCACGCCTTTTACCGCGCCCATTCCAAAACGCACTGCACCGCGGTCGTTTACGGTAAATTTTCTATACGATTCGTTTACATCTGGACCCAAAACCTCAAGTCCCATACGGCGGCATTCTTCCATAAAAAAGGTCACCTGTTTGATGTCGCTCATGTTGTTACTGAGTACCGCAGCCATATATTCAGCTGGGTAGTGGGCTTTGCAATACGCGGTTTGGTAGGCGATCCACGCATAGCAAGTGGAGTGCGATTTGTTAAAGGCATAAGCGGCAAAAGCTTCCCAGTCTTTCCATATTTTCTCCAGAATTTCCCGTGGATGCCCGTTTTTCTCACCACCTTTTAAGAACTGGGGTTTCATTTTGTCAAGAACCGAAAGAATCTTTTTACCCATCGCCTTCCGAAGCACATCAGCTTCACCTTTGGTAAAACCGGCCAGACTTTGTGATAAGAGCATTACTTGCTCTTGATATACGGTAATACCATAGGTTTCTTCCAGATATTCCTTCATATCCGGGAGGTCATAGGCAATTTCCTCATCACCGTGTTTCCGGGCGATAAAGCTGGGAATATATTCCATAGGACCTGGGCGGTACAGTGCGTTCATGGCAATCAAGTCTTCAAAAACGGTAGGTTTTAAAGCCTGCATGTGCTTTTGCATCCCTGGGGATTCATATTGAAAAATCCCTACCGTATCTCCGCGTTGAAAGAGTTCATAGGTTTTTTCATCGTCAAGCGGAAAACTGTCGGGATCGAGATCTACGTTATGTTTATGTTTTACCAATTTTACCGTATCCTTGATCAGTGTGAGCGTTTTTAGTCCTAAAAAGTCCATTTTTAGGAGTCCGGCCTCTTCCACTACACTGTTATCAAACTGGGTAACGTATAAATCGGAATCTTTTGCGGTAGAAACGGGAACAAAATTGGTAATATCATCTGGCGTGATAATCACCCCGCAGGCGTGAATACCCGTGTTACGCAGCGAACCTTCGAGTTGGCGCGCCTGCCGTAGTGTCTGGCCTTCCAGATCGTCACCTTCCGCTAAATTCAAGAGTTCATTGACTTTCACCAAATCATCACTACGGAATTTCTTCTTTAAATCGGCATCGCTTTGTCCAAAAATCTTGTTTAATTTGGACATGGTGGGAATCAGTTTCGCAATGCGGTCAGCGTCACCAAGCGGAAGATCTAAAACACGTGCGGTATCACGGATCGAACTTTTGGCCGCCATCGTACCGTAGGTGATAATCTGCGCCACCTGATTTGCCCCGTATTTTTGGATCACATAATCCATCACGCGACTACGGCCCTCATCATCAAAATCAATATCAATATCGGGCATGCTCACCCGATCCGGATTCAGGAAACGCTCAAAAAGCAGATCATACTTTAAGGGGTCGATATTTGTGATCCACAAGCAATACGCAACCACACTTCCAGCAGCAGAACCCCGACCTGGTCCCACCGAAACATCCATATTACGCGCTTCGCGGATAAAATCTTCCACAATGAGAAAATAGCCTGGATAGCCAGTATTTTCGATCACGGAGAGCTCAAAATCAAGGCGTTCCTTGATCTTTTCATCAATGTTTTCGCCATAACGTTTTTTGGCGCCCACATACGTTATATGGCGTAAATAGGCGTTTTCACCACGTTTTCCGGCATCGGTTTTGTCTTCTTCAACAATAAATTCTTCAGGGATCGTAAATGCTGGTAATAACACGTCCCGGGCGAGATCAAAGGCTTCGATTTTGTTCACAACTTCCTGCACATTGCTAATGGCTTCCGGCAAGTCTTTGAAGAGCGATTTCATCTCTTCGGCAGTCTTGAAATAATACTGATCGTTATCCAGGCCAAAACGGTAACCCCGGCCACGGCCCTTTGGTGTGGCCACTTTTTCGCCATCTTTTACGCAAAGCAATACGTCGTGTGCTTCCGCATCTGTCTGCTCAATGTAAAAAGTATTGTTTGTGGCAACGGTTTTTATATCGTGCTTTTTTGAAAATTCAAGCAAGGTGGAATTCACCCGGTTTTCATCTTCCTGCCCGTGGCGCATCAGCTCGATATACAGATCATCGCCAAAGGTTTGCTTCCACCATAAAAGCGCTTCTTCGGCCTGATTTTCACCCATATTCAGTATTTTTCCGGGCACTTCACCATAGAGGTTTCCGGTTAGGACGATGAGGTCTTCTTTATATTTCTCTACGATTTTCCGGTCAATACGAGGGATGTAATAAAACCCATTAGTGTACGCGAGCGAAGACATTTTGGCCAAGTTGTGATAACCGCGCTTGTTTTTAGCTAGAAAGACAATTTGGTAGCCGTTATCTTTCTGGCTTTTATTGGTGTGATCCTCGCACACGTTAAGTTCTACGCCAACAATAGGTTTTATGGACTTATCGGTAATGGGTTCTCCTGCTTCTTCTAATTCCGCATTCTTCTTTTTAAGATCCTTATTATAGGCGGTAATCGCTTTTACGAAATGAAAAGCGCCCATCATGTTGCCTATATCGCTGATGGCCACTGCAGGCATTTTCTGCTTTTTTGCCGCGTTTACGAGATCTGCAACGCTAGAGGTGGACTGCAATATGGAAAATTGCGAGTGGTTGTGCAGATGCACAAAATCCACTTCTGCCATCTGCTCCACATTTTCCTTGATTTCTGCGGAAGAAATATCAGCTCCTTCTGCTTTTTGAAGTTCTTCTCTAATCCTAGCGGAAGCTTTTTCCAGATTGATATGCTTAAGCCCAATAAGGGGAATGAGCTGAGGATTCGCTTCTGAAAACTCTTCAAAATAACCGGGAAGCACGTCCAGTTCTTCCTTGGTAAAAACGCGTCTTCTTACCAGCTCAAGAAAACAGCGCGTGGTGGCTTCAACGTCTGCCGTGGCGTTGTGCGCTTCTGAGAATGGCACATTAAAAAGATATTCATGTAGTTCTGTAAGGGTGGGCAACTTCATCTTGCCGCCACGTCCACCGGGAATTGCGCAAAGTTGGGCGGTGGTTTCGGTACAGGTATCGAGTACCGGGAGTTCCTGCAGCTGGTTTTGTATATCCAGACGGTGAAATTCTGCGCCCATGATATTCAGGTCAAAACCTACGTTTTGACCCACGACGAACTTGGTTTCACCCAGTGCATCCTTAAATTTGTCCAGCACCTCGGCTAATGGAAACCCTTCGCGCCTAGCGAGTTCAGTAGAAATTCCGTGGATGCGCTCGGCATCGTAAGGAATATCAAAACCATCTGGGCGAATCAAATAATCTTGATGATCCAGCAGATTCCCCATATCGTCATGCAGCTGCCAAGCAATCTGGATCGCGCGCGGCCAATTATCGCCATCAGTGATTGGGGCATTCCAATTTTTGGGTAGACCGGTGGTTTCGGTATCAAAGATTAAATACATGCTTATTCTTTATTTTATAGCTATTTTCATCGTTTATTGGCAAAAACAAGCCTTTAAATAGAGAAAATGGAATGCGTTTCAGGTTCAGGAAATTGACCTCAAAATTATTAAATGTTGAGCCAGGTTTAAAGGAAAGTTGTCAAAAGTTATACCAGCTTTGAGTGCTAGTTACGTATTTAAATTTTTAATGAAAGCGAGCATAAAAAAGGCCAGACTTTTTAAAAAGGCTGGCCTTACAACTATGGATATAGACATATACTATACTGATTACAAATACATTAAGAGAATTTACTGCGTTCGTCTGTTTTTGACATTAAAAGGGCAATTTAGGAACATAAATGGCTGATTTGTTGCTATTTTTAGGCATTAAACTCCAATGCTTTAGCTTGGGCTAATGCTTCCTCCACACTGTTCCGTTGTTGTATAAGGAGATTTGAAGTTGAAGGCGGTACTTCTCTGTCATTTATGACCTCGTTGTAATCTTTTACCGCTGCTTTCTCCCCTCGAATGGCCTCTTCCAAAATGGCTTCCTCTTTATCTGAAGTAAAAGCTGATTTTAGATCCATCCATGCGCGATGCAAATCACCGGTAAGGCTTGTTCCTTTTTCGGGTTCTTTGCCAAAACTTCTTATTTCATCTTTAAGTTTATGACCAAAATCATAACGGTCCTTTGCCCTAGACTCAAAATAAGTCTTTAATGTAGGATTTTTGACATCTTCGGCCGCTTTTTTGTAACCTGCTTCTGCGTCGTAATTTTTTTCTAAAAGGGTATTCAATTTTTCTGCAATTTTTTCTGAATAGCTCATAATGACTGGTGTCGAATAATTTTTTTTTGTTTACTTAAAGATAAAAGCAGTTTTAGTTATTTAAATGCCAATTAACAGGCTTTAACCCAGTTTAACATGTGTTTATGAGGGTTTTATTAATGGGAAATATGGAAAGTAATAATAGGGCTTTCGCTCCTAAAGAACAGATGCTTTACAGTATAAATCGCGACCTCACACAACTCAGGTTTGCCATATACTGACCATCAGTTTTAATGGATGGAAATGGAGCCGTAATGTGATCGAAATAATAATTAAAACAAACCTTATGAAAAATAAATAGAAAAGCACGAGTAGATGAACAATGGGAAAGATAAAAACTGCTTTCACGAAATTTTGCGCTATATTTAATAATCAGTTTAAACAAGCTCTTAGATACGAGTTCATTTTTGTAGTGATCGAAACTGTTTTAGAAATCGGCTCTCACACCCTAACTATTACAGCGTTCTTGAATTCAATCCTTTGACCTTTAGAACCTGTTTATAGTAAATTCAAACGTATTCTTAATAGTTTAAAAAGGAGTCAGCCCGCCTGCGAATGGCACGTCAAAATAAGCTCTTGCCAAGGATTAGTTTATCAATCTGAGCTGGAAGACTGGGCGCCGGCCATATGGTCAATTTCAGTTTAAAAACCTAAAAGCCACGTAGGCTTTGTTCGGAAATAAAGTGTAAAGAATTGACGATTTTATTTTGCAGTAACGAGCAAAAACGCAGCTATAATTTTAGCTAAAGCGAGGCTTTTTAACGAAGCTAATGTGCAAAAGAACAAGTCAAAATATAGGTTATTTTGAACAAAGCCCTATCATGGACAAACCGATAAAAATATTGATAGTAGAAGATGAAATGGTTATCGCGGCCAATATTTCGCTTCAGTTATCTAACTTAGGGTACGATGTGACGGGGATCGTACCACGTGGCGAGGAGGCATTGCTTCATATTAAACAAAACCAGCCGGACATCGTGCTGCTAGATATTCAGCTTAAAGGCGTGCTTGACGGTGTCGAGACGGCACTGGCGATGCAGGTAGATTATAATATCCCCATTATCTATCTTACCGCAAATGCCGATGATGACCATTTTAACCGGACAAAAACCACAAACCCCTACGCGTTTATCTCAAAACCCTTTAAAAAGCTTGACCTGCAGCGCGCTATTGAGTTGGTCGTCAATCATATCAACTGCCCTACAGATTCTGCCAGCCAGGCCACTATTGCCAACGAGGCACCCTTTATTTTAAGCGATTGCATCTTTGTACGCCACCATGAAAAAATGGTTAAGGTCGATATCAAGGATATTCTTTATATCGAGGCCGAGCGCAATTATTGCCGCATCCACAGCAAGGATAAGGAGTACCTGCTCGTCATGACGCTCAAGGATATGGACGATAAACTTCCCAAAAAATACTTTATCAGGGTGCACCGCTCTTTTATCGTCAATATCGCCCAGATCGATGAAGTGGCCACCAGCCATATTGTTATCTCAAAAAAGGCCATCCCAGTAAGTAAGGCACTTAAAGAGGAACTGCTGAACCGATTGCAGACGATTTAAGCTGATTTATTTTAAACAAAAAGGAGATTTTGGTGCCTTTTTTGATTTCATATTTTAGTGTCCCTTCCAGTTGCTGGGTGAGCAAGTGTATTAATTGGGTTCCAAATCCTGTGCCCTGTATTATGTTGCCTTCCTGTTTTCCGATACCATTATCTGTTACCACAAGGTTTAATAATCCCTTACTTTTGTAGTTTAAAACGATGGTTATGATGCCATTTTTTTTTGGGAAGGCGTATTTGAGGGCATTGGTAAGCAATTCGTTTACAATTAGGCCCAAGGGCACGGCGGTATCCACATCAAGGTGTATGGGTTCCATAGCACACTCTATGGTTACGCTCTTTTCCATCCCAAAGGAATCTATAATATGGCTTCCCAGGTTTTTGAAATAATCCTTCATTTCTATTGCTGCAAGATCCTCTCCCTGGTAAAGCCGCTGGTGGATAATACTCATAGAATGCACCCGGTTTTGGCTTTCCAACATAGCATCATTTATCTTAGGATCTTTAATATGGGCAGATTGTAATGCCAAAAGACTGGATACCACTTCCAGATTGTTTTTTACACGGTGGTGTATTTCTTTTAATAAAAATCCCTTTTCCCTGTTCTGTTTCTCAAGCAATTTGTTTTTTTTCCTATTGTTAGTAAAGCTTACGAACAACACTATTAAAAACAACAACAAAAGCCCGGCAATAAGAGAAACCAGATTCTGGCGAGTTTTCTGCTGTTTCAGCTCGTTTTCCTGAAGACCGATTGTACTTTCCTTTTGGGCCACCTCAAATTCGGTCTGCAGCAGGGAAATACGCTGGTCTGCTTCGGCAGTAAAAATAAGGTCTTTTAACCGGTCGTATTCTTTATAAGCCACAAAGGCTTCTTTGTAGTTTCCAGAATTGAAATATGCTTCACCCAAATTCTGATAGGCCTGGCTCAAATAATATTCATCCCCAAAATTTTTAGTGGCAACCTCAATAGATTTGTCAAGATTTTTGATGGCATTTTCATAATTTCCCAGTTGATTTTGAAGTTTTCCCACAGAAAGGTAAGAACGCATCAGCATAAAGGCGTTGTCGAGCAAATCTGCATATTTTATGGCATTTTGGCCAGCATTCCTGGCTTTTTCAAACTGGTTTAAATATCCATACAGATCGACCAGCGAAATATATACATCACTTAAATTATTGTAAAAACCATAACGTTCACCAATGGCAATGGAACGCTCGTAATATTCAAGGGCTTTTTCTTGTTTGTTCAATGCCAAATAGTTGTTTCCTACCACATAGAGCGTAAAATCATAATCCAGATCTTTAAGACCCCACTGCTCAAAAAGGCGGAGCGATTTTTCCCCATATTCTACTCCTTTTTTAAATTTGGACTGTTTCCAGAACAGGTTGCTTAGGTCGCTGTAGGCCAAGGCCTGTGCTTTTAAGTCATTCAATTTTCTTCCAAGTCGCAGGGATTCCAATGCATAATCTGCCGCTTTGCCAAGTTGGCCACGCCTTTCAAAAACGTAGCCCAATTGGGTGTTTAAAAACGCCAGGTCGCTTTCTTTTACGTTTTGTTTTGCCGCTTCCAGCACAATATATGCACTATCCAGTTTTTCTTGTCGTAATAAAATGGCGCCTAAGGTTATTTGGAACCTCCCGTACCAAAGGCTGTCTTTTTGCGCAGTAAGCCGCAGGCCCTCATGCGCCAAAGTAAGCGCGGAATCTAAATTACGGGTATGCCAATAGTATGCGAGGTCATTTAAAACAGAAAATTTAGTAGTATCGGTTTCTATTTTTTTTAAAGCTTCTTTTAACTGGCGAAGGTAAGATGCATCAAACGCATCGGTTTCCACAAAAACCTTTTTATAAGGATCAGTTTTTCCGAAATCGAAAAGCTGCCCATAACCGGAGGCTTGGAACACTATCAGAAATAACGTGGTCAATATAAAGCCCTGTTTCAATAATCGTAGTTTTTCTTCAGGAAAAAGATAATGTTCATAAATATACGATTTAATCCTTCATTAAGAGTTTAAGCCATCTCAAAGGGCACTCATGGCAAAATAAACTACAGGTTACAAATGATTTAATTCACCTTAAAAATCCACCTGCTTTGCAGGTGGTCATGTCCTGATGGCTATGCCTGTATTTACAGCTTGATTTCGATTTGCTTTTTTGTTGCATAATTGAATCTGGTCGATTTTTAGAACAGGCCCCTGTCGCCCCCTATGGGGGCTAGCCAAAGCCACCTTCTAAGAAGGTGTGATTTTTACTTTCAGAATGCAGCATTCTACTCCGGGGCTTCGGTACAAATCCCTTTCCGCGTGGGCTCCAAGAAATTCACTAAGCTATCTATTATTCGGTACAAATTCCTTTTCTCTCGGTCTCCAAAAAATTCACTTGGCCACCTACTATTCGGTACAAATTCCTTTCCGCTTGGGCTCCAAGAAATTCATTCAGCCATCTACTATTCGGTGCAAATCCCTTTCCGCTTGGGCTCCAAGAAATTCACTCAGCCATCTATTATTCGGTACAAATTGATCTCAGTTGCACGCCCATAAATTTACTCAACCACATCCATTCGGAGTTAATTTAAGTTTAATGGCAGGTGGTTAAGTGATTTGTCAGCGACAAATTGTATCGAAACCTCCTCGATTTAATCTACGTGAACTTCCCTTTTCCCTTCTCTTTCTTTCTCACAACGATCGAAACAAATTGCAGTACTTCCAACTTCGGTAAACCAAAGCCTTCCTTCGGACAATAATCCTATCCATTCGTCCCACATCGCTTTCTTTTTCTTTTGATTATTAGTTATTTAGATGCTGTATTTAAGTGTTCACGATGCCGGACCTGACAGGTTTCCAATACCTGTCAGGTCTAAACCAAAATCAATTCAAAAATGAAAAACATACTCTTGATCGTACTGGTCATTGCCCTTTTTTCCGCTTGCGAAAAGCAGCAAAAACGCTATACACAGCAATCACCAGAGATCGATATCTATAAAAAAGTGATCGATGATTACGAAAAACGCAACTGGGAGGATATGGCAGCGCATTATGCCGACAGCGCAAAAATCATGAACAATGTGACCGAGGAAAACGCCCAGACCCTTGCAGAATTGGTAGCGATGGACAAGGATGATGCCTCGCTATTTTCCGGCTGGGATTATCTGGACAAGGATTCTGAATATGAAATGGTGGTAACGAATAAAGGCGAGACATGGGTAAACTTTTGGGGCACCTGGCAGGCCAAGTTGAAAGCAAATGATAAGACCTATACCATCCCCGCACATAGCACCGCCCAGTTTACCGATGGAAAAATTGTAAAGGAGTTCGGGTATTGGGACCTTTCTAAAATCATGCTGGATATGCAGGCATTGAAGGAAGCCGACAATAACGCAACGGAGGGGAAAGACGGTTAACCAAAATTTAAAAAAAACACCATGGATTTATGAATATATAACAGACAGGTATTCCATTGATTTCAATGTTTCTTGGCGTTTTTAGTAGATTTAGTAATTAGCCAATCTTACCTAAAAATCTACCCACACCATGCATTTTCTTGGGCCTGTCTGTTTTTATTAAAATAACAACAATAAAGGGACATAGTTTAATCTCTATTGGGTTTAATTCACCTTAAAAATCCACCTGCTTTGCAGGTGGTCATGTCCTGATGGCTATGCCTGTATTTACAGCTTGATTTCGATTTGCTTTTTTGTTGCATAATTGAATCTGGTCGATTTTTAGAACAGGCCCCTGTCGCCCCCTATGGGGGCTAGCCAAAGCCACCTTCTAAGAAGGTGTGATTTTTACTGTTTCTTGGCGTCTTTAGTGGATTTTGTAATTAGCCAATCTTATCTAAAAATCTACCCACACCATGCATTTTCTTGGGCCTGTCTGTTTTTATTAAAATAACAACAATAAAGGGACATAGTTTAATCTCTATTGGGTTTAATTCCCCGAGGCTTGCCTCGAGAAGTGAAAAATTTTTTCCGCTAAATGCCTCGTGGGCTTGCCCCGAGGTAGTTTACCCATTTAAAAGATACCCGCCGGAGTTTATGTTGATCGGAGTCGAAAAATACTGTTAAACTGAGATTAATTAAAAAGATACCCGCCTGCGCGGGCATGAGATATGAAAAAAGTAGGCATCATCGGTGGTGCGGGCTTTATAGGAAGCCACATCACCAAACAGTTTTTGGATCACGGTTTTGAGGTAAAAGCCTCCACGACCGATATTTCAAACGAGCGCAAGTACCAGCATTTAATGCAGTTGAAAAACGCTAAAAACCTGCATATCTGCGAACTCGACGTGACCGATAAACCGGCCCTGCGGGAATTTGCGATGGGCTGTACCATCATCATCCATAGTGGGACACCCTTTCAGTTGGCCGTAAAAGATCCCCAGACCGAACTTTTGGACCCAACCATCAAGGGCACCGAAAATTTTTTGGAGGTGGTCAAGGAAACTCCCAGCATCAAGAAGGTCGTTTTTATCGCTTCGGTGGCTGCATGGAACACCAATTTCCCCATGCCCGCGGGCGGAAAAGGGTTTACAGATACTTTTGATGAAAACGAGGAACGCTTTACCAGCCCCGAAAGCCATCCGTATGCGCAGGCCAAATTTATCGCCAACCAGACGGTGGAAAAATTCATGGAAAAACACCCCGATCTTGCTTTTGAGATCACTTCGGTATCGCCGGTCGGGGTCATGGGAAAACCGCTTTCCGATAGGGAAGATTCCACCTCAATGGGGCTTCAGGCTTTGATCAAAGACAATATCGCCCCAAACGATTTTATCCAGAGCCTCTACGATAACGATGTGCCCTTTGCCCTTGTGGACGTGGAGGATGTGGCGCATGCGGTTTTTAAGGCAGCGACCATAAAAGGCCTGCACGGCAAAGATTATTTGTTGAGCAGCGAGACCTATAAAGTATCAGATATGCATGCGATGCTTAATGGGCTTCCGCCAAAGGAAGAAGCCGCTGTCATCTATAAAAATGATTTGGTAAAAAACGATCTGGGAATGGGATTTCGCCCCGTAAAAGAAACTTTAAACAATGATTGAACAATAATTTATAACCTTTAAAACCACTTTAAGATGAAAACAACAAACACACTATTCATAATTGCTTTTTTAAGTATTTCGGCCGTTTTTGGCCAAAAGAAGACCAACGGGAAAATTTATATCGAGCATCCGGCCATTACCGTGGTACAGGATTTCGTAAAAGCTTCCGTAGCTGGGGACACCACTAAGATGACCAACCTGATGACCGATGATTTCGTGGCTTATAACGGCACCTCAAACGATCCTCAGGGCGGGGCCATGGACGAGGCGGCATTTTTAAAGAATGTCATGCTTTACCACGATCAGTTGGATTATTATTCAATCGAGCCGTTCGCCGGTTCTTATCCAGATGCCCTTGAATATAAGGGCAGTGAGCATAATAACGGTACAACCGTACTTACCTGGAACCATGTTAAAGGGATCCACAAAACCACGGGCGTAAAGATCGACGCAGCGGCACACCGTCAATATGATCTGAACAAGGATAATAAGATTCAAAGGGTCATTAGCTATAGGAATGGGAGTGTGATCAATGAGATACAAGACAGCTTTGCTGATAGGGCAAACGGAACGATCTACAACCACCATGAGAACATCAATACCGTACGCAAAATGATCCATGCCTTTGAACACAAGGATTTGGAAAAAGCATACAGTTTTTATGATGAAAACGCCCGGTTCGCAGATATACACACCAGCGACATGAAAGGGATTTCCCTAGCGGAACAAAAGGCTAGGGACACCGCATTTCTTGATGAGTTTGAGGTGTCAAGTATCGATATGGTAGGCTATCCCGATTATCTGCATTATGAGATGGGCGATGCCCGTGTGGTGCAGTCCTGGTGGAACTTCAACTTGATACGTAAATCGGATAAAACCGCTGTCAAACTGCCCATTCTCTTCATCAATGATTTCAACTCAGACGGAAAAATCATTTACGAAACAGCTTATTTTAGTGAAAAAGTGCTGGAAGGACCGTCAAAAATTGTTAGTAATTAACAAATCAATACCAATCCGTCTTTCGCCCAAAGCGAGGACAATAAATCAATCATTATGAAAAAAGCGATTTTTTTAATGCTCTTATTGCCCATGTTGGCAATAGCGCAGAACCAAGGCGAATATGTGGTATTTGAAACCGCAATTTTAACACCCAACCCCGCACAGATATCCCAATTTGAAAAAGGGATGGCGGCACACAATAAAAAATTTCATGGCGAGGGGCCTTATGGTACCCGGGTGTATTGGATAAGTAACGGGCCACAAATAGGAAGCTATGCTTGGGTCATGGGGCCACTGCCCTGGAGCGCCATGGATGGCCGCCCCACTGCAGAAAATGGCCACGATGCCGATTGGGATGCCAATGTGATGCCCTACGTGATGCCCTACGTGATGCCAGGCAGTGGCGCACAGACCTACATGAAATTCAACCCGGAAATATCCCGTTTTTCCAAAGATTTTGCCATTAAAAATATGCTGATCGATTATTATGATGTCAAGCGGGGCAAAATGAAAGATGTCATGCAACTGGTGGAAAAGATAGGAAAAGTGTACGCCGATAAATTACCGGACGAAACCTATGGCATTTATACCAAAGAATTCGGCAGTACCAAGGAAGGGCGCGATCTGGCGGTCATTTCATTTTTTGATAAATCGGGTTGGTTGGGCCAAGATCACGAAATGACAAAAAGATATGAGGAAGTTTATGGGGATGGCAGTTTTGACCAATTTTTACAAGATTGGTATGCCGTCACCAACGGTGGGGAGTCTGAACTTTGGAATTTTCGGCCTGATCTGAGCGGGATCAGTGGCGAGGTAAAAGTTGCCGATCGACAATAAATACCAAATATTGGGAAATGTGCGGTTTGGGTAGGGGTACCATGCCGTTCATTTTTTCATTTAGAAACTATGACAAAAGGATTATTTAAACTTCAAAAAGCCGAAACCATGACAACGGAACAAAACCCTTGGAATAAGGCAGAACTTAAAACCTATATCTTACTGCTCTGTGCCAAAGCAGATGAAGTAGAGGCCAGGCAAGAGCTGCGTCTGATCAAGTCAAAAACCGAAGCAGCGACCTTTAAAAAGATGTATGAGGAATTCTGTAAAGATAACGAGGATCAATGCCTTGAAAAGATCCGCGACACTTTACAGGATCATGAATACTCCTACTGGGAACTTTCCCAGATGAGGAAGGAAATTGAAGAAGTATTTGCTGCTGATCAAAAAGTGGTGATGAAAGAGCGCAATTTGGGTAGGATTCTGGACAATATTCTGTATTGAAAAAAAATAGATATGAGATTTGAGACCGCTGTGCTGTGAGAGCTGCCCCTCAGGAAGACGGGTTTGAGACAAGAAGCAAGGGAAAAAAGAAAGGAGAGAAAAGATATAAGATAATTGTATATCCTGGACCAATCGAAAGGACTGATGGCCCATTGAATTTCATGAAGCCTAAGCTTCACAGAAAAAGGTGGAATACCCTAAATTTTTAAGTAAGCCAGACGGCTCAAAAGCCGATTATCACCGCATGGCCGAATTTCGGTTTTCAAGTCGGGGCCTTGCAGAAAACCATGGGTTCTCGCGAAGGCCAAGCCACGGCAGATGACATCTCCAATTTTGCCACGGGAGGGGTGAAGCTTCTGGTGGGAGCGGTAGAAAAGTAAGGAAAGCAGTACCCAGGAAAAATTTCCTTTACCACATAAGGTGTTCAATCAGGCATATATTCTTTAAAATCATCCAACGGTTCATCAAAATCTCCGGCCATTTTAAAAATGCCTTTGGCAGCACCAAAAACGGGGATTTTTTTTGTTGGTTGCGCAGCTTGTTTTGTCAAAAAAAATTCGATGTATTGCCATAAATCCTTCTTCAGACCATCAGATTGAAGCATTTCAATTTTGGAGTATAAAATAGGATCGCTCATGGTTTACATTCGTTTAACAAAGCTATTTAAAACAAAAACCATAGTGAACAATCATCCATCATCAAAATGTCAGAAAAAGGAAATGATTAAAAAAATAACATGATGAGCGAAAATTTAGCGAGCTATAATTTTTGATTAACATATTATTAGTACATTTAAACTGTTGCTAAACCCCTGCGCAACAAACCCCTATAAATACCTCTTTCTGTTTTTTAGCTTTTCGTTGCACCCCAAATTCAATTGATAAACCATTAATTACGATCCTATTATCTGAAACTAATACTATTTAAAAAATCATAAAATGGGGGACACGCCACAATTTATCTGGAATGGTTTTGATTTAGAAGACCAAAGACAAATCATGGATCCGCCTTGTGATGTTGCGGTTGCATCTATTTTTGAATCGGGATCAATGAGCCATTTGGCCTCCATTTTAAAAGGCATGGCAAAAGATGATGGTTTTGTCTCCAGCGATCTTCCGGCGGCGATGCACCGTTTCGTTCAGAACGAACTTGACTTTCCGTTTTCATCCGGGGATATTGCACTTTTTGAGCAGACCCATAAAATTTGGGAACGGGACGGGATGAAGTTCATCTTTATCCTGTTGTTCAGGGCGCTCCCCTACACCTACATGGCCGAAAAGCCCGCCAATGTGCTGCGCATGACCCGTTTGCTGGAAACCCATACGGAAAGGAGGATTTTTGAAACCGCCCAGTTCGTTTTTGATGTCATGGACAGGTACTGGTGGAAACCTGAAAAGCGCGGGATACTTACTGCACTAAAGATCAGGATCATGCATTCCGCCATGCGGAAGATCATTTTAGATTCGGACAAAAAAGGTGAAAAATGGGACGAAAAATGGGGCAGACCGATATGTCAGGAAGACCTGATCGCGACCAATCAGGTTTTTTCGCTAGAGTTTTTTAAGGGGATGTCGATGCTGGGCGAAACCTTGAGCGCAACAGATCAGGAAGCCTGGTTCCACACATGGAAGACCATTGGCAGGATCATGGGTGTGGAAGAAGCCCTCATCTGCAAAAATGTTGAAGAGGCCTGGAGCCTGCAGCACACGGTCTATGCCCATTTATTCAAAGATGAGACCCACTCGGGCATCCTACTCGCCAAAAGACTTGTGGAGGCGATGGACCATTTTCACATGCCCGAAAAACTAGTGCTGCTCCTGATGAAGAGCATGCTCGCAGATGAACAGTTCCCAGATTGTTTTGAGCGTATGTTGGGGCCTAGCTATTCCGTTAAATATCCCGAACTTTTTATTGTCCCCCATTCAGAAGAAGAAAAGGCAGGGCACAAAGTGCTTTTGCGCCAGCATTTCCACGCGCAGATAAAAGAGTACTACAGCACAATGATGGACAAAAAACCGGAGATAAAAAAATCGGGGAAGCATCCGGGTTTCTTCGGAAAATTATGGGCTTTGATCCTCAACCTTTTGGGGATGGAAAAAAATGGGGAACACCTCATCGATATACAACTGGACAAATTGTATGATATCCTACATGATGACGACGGAAAACCGGTCGATGAACTTGAGGAAGAAATGATCGTGGAAGTCATGTCCCTCATGGGGGGTATAATGGTTTCGGTCTTGTCCATTTACTTTAGGGAAGGCAAGGAAACAGGTTTTAGGATCCCACAGAACCTACAGGAAAATTGGGCATTAAAAGGATAAAAACCGATCATGGATTTAGAATACACAAAATCGATCATCAATTATTACAATAATACCCAGCTGGATTATAGCATCTTATGGTTTAGGAAAGATACCAGATCTGTTCATTTTGGATTTTATGATGACCAGGCCCGGTCACATGCCGATGCCCTTATCAATTTAAACAGGGTAATGGCAAAAAAAGGAAGCATAAGGGACGGGGATGTTATCCTAGATGCAGGATGTGGCCAAGGGGGAAGCTCCATCTGGCTGGCAGAGAATTTTAAGATAAAGGTACACGGTATAACCCTGGTCCCCCATCAGGTGGAAATTGCAAAGAGATCGGCGGCGAAAAGGAGGCTCCAAAACGTTTCATTTTATGAGCAGGATTATACCAGGACCAGTTTCGCAGATGGTTCCTTTTCGCTGATCTGGGCCTGCGAGAGCGTATGCCACGCGCAGCACAAAGCTGATTTTTACAGAGAGGCGTACCGGTTGTTAAAACCCGGGGGCAGGATTATATGTGCCGAATATATCAGAAGGGAAAGGCCATTGGGCGATGCCCATGAAAAATTATTGAAGGAGTGGCTGCACGGCTGGTCCATTAAAGATATCGACACCGCTGCCGAACATAGGGAGAATGCAGGGAATGCCGGATTTGCCCATGTGGGGATCGAGGACATAACGGCCTACACAAAACCTTCGCTACGGCATCTCCACTCCATGGCAAACAAGTTATGGAGGCTTGGGAAAATCCTTAAAAAAATAGGTTTCAGGAATGAGATAAACCATGGCAACCACTTTGCATCGATCAAACAGTACGAGGCCCTAGAGGAACAGTTGTGGTATTATGGACTATTATCGCTCAAAAAAGAATGATATGTACAGACCCGAAAGACAATTGATCAACGGCAGCTATCTGGTATTGGAGACACTTTTTGAGAATAACGTGACCCAGATATCCCTGGCCGAACGTGTTTCGGACAGCGTTAAGGTAATAATCAAAAAGTCACTGGAGACTGAAGCGCACTTGCCGGGTGCTTCCAAGACGGGGCATGAATTTGACATTTTAAAATCTCTGAAACACGAGGGCATCCCAAAAGTTTACGAGATTTTTTATGAGGGCGGTGCATTTTCCCTGATTGAGGAATATATTGATGGCCACAATTTAAAAGAGCAGCTTTTTAAGGGCAGGATCGGTATTGCCGAAGTTTTGAATATAGCGGTACAGCTTGCCGGTATCCTTTACTATATACATCAGCAGGGAGTAATACATAAAGATATAAACCCGCGCAATATCATTAGGGGAAAAAACGGCACCGTCAAACTGATCGATTTTGCCATTTCGTCCAACCTGAATTCCAGGACAAATGAAATGCTGAACATCGACCAGATTGAGGGGTCTTTGAGCTATATCTCGCCAGAGCAAACGGGAAGGACCGCTTTTTCGGTGGCGCCCGCGTCAGATTTTTACTCATTGGGCATTGTGCTCTATGAACTGCTCGCGGGCAAGCCGCCCTTTGACTCAATCGATCCCTTAGAGGTCATACATTTTCATCTTTCAAGAAATCCGACCACCCTGAGCACCATTTTACCTGACCTGCCGGTAGGGCTGGAGCAGGTTATTGCCAAGTTGATGCAGAAAAACCCAGATGACCGGTATCAGAGTGCCGCTGGCTTAAAAGCAGATCTGGAGACCATTCAGGGCCACTATCTTTCCAAAACACCACTGACCGGTTTTAAAGCCGGGTCAAAAGATGTCTTCGGGCATTACAAACAAAGCCAGAAACTGTACGGAAGGGAAAACGAAATTGATCAACTATTGCGGTATTACAGGGATTTAAACGAGCTAAAATCGATTTTGGTGCTGGTTTCGGGGTATTCGGGAGTGGGGAAATCCGCCTTGATCAGGCATGTGAAATTCCCCATCATCCAAAGCAACGGAATCTTCCTCAGCGGTAAATTTGATCAGTTTAAAAAAGATATCCCCTATTATGGTTTTATCGAAGCCGTACAGGATTTTATCAAAAACCTGTTATCTGAACCCGAAGAAAAAATAGTTTACTGGAGGCAGCGGATCATTGCAGTACTTGGCGAAAATGCCGGGCTAATTACCGAGGTGATCCCGCAACTTTCAAAGATCGTCAAAAAGCAGGACGCCGTCCCCAAGTTGCAGCCCGCAGAGCAGGAGGCCCGCTTTAATATGGTGCTCCTTGATTTTATATATGTTTTCAGCAGTGTCGAGAACCCGCTGGTGCTTTTTCTCGACGATCTACAATGGGCCGATCTGTCTTCGCTGAACCTGGTCAAAAGGATCATACAGAACCCGCGGCAGGAAAACATAATGATCCTTGGCGCCTATCGTGACAATGAGGTCGAAAAAGGGCACCCCTTGATGATCACCAAAGATCAGATCGATAAATCAACCGGACAGTTAAAAACCCTTCACCTGAAACCCCTTGATAGGGCAACCACCTGTAGGATAACCGCAGATTCTTTCGCGATGCGCCCGGAACAAGCCCGCGAAATAGGCCAAAAAGTATTCACAAAAACAAAGGGCAACCCCTTTTTTACGCACAATTTCCTCAAATCACTTTTTGATAAAAAAATAATAAAGGCCGGCAGCAACGGGGAATGGACTTGGAGCCCCGAAGAAATTGATGCCCTGGGATATACAGATAACGTGATAGACCTCATGACCGAGGGATTGACCTTGCTGCAAAGGGAAACGCAGGAAATATTAAAATATGCTGCCGTTTTGGGGAACAAATTTTATCTGGCCGATCTGAACAACATTATAGAAAAGCCCCCCTCACAGATTTACCTGCACCTCAAACCCGCCATAAAAGAGGGATATCTGATCTCAAACGATAAAAGTTTCCGTGCCCTGGCCCTGAGTTCCATCAATGATGACTTTGATGCCGAACAGGCCCTTTTGAACAATTCGGTATTTTTCACCTTTGGCCATGACAAGGTGCAACAGGCAGCTTATGGCCTTATCACCGGCGATGAAAACGCGTCGGTAAACCTAAAAATTGGGAGGTTGCTGTTGCAAAGTAGAAGCGGGCCGCAGCTGCAGGAAGGTATTTTTGAACTGTTGAATTTATTTGCCCAAGGGGTACACCTTATCGAGGACAACAGTGAAAAAATAAGGATTACGGAACTTTGCCTGACCGCGGGCCGTAAGGCAAAAGACTCCACTTCTTACGCTTTGGGCGTCCGTTTTTTGGGGATGGGCAAGGTTCTCTTGGGCGCTGAGGGTTGGGCGGACAATTACAGGCGCACCTACAATACGCTTTTGGAACTTGGCGAGTGTGAATACCTGAACAACAACCCCACACGGGCAGAAGCGTATTTCAGGGAAATCCTCACCCATTCAAAATCAAACTTCGATAAACTGAAGGTTTACTATCTGCACTCCTCCCTATACCTAAAGATCGGGAACACCGCAAAGTCGATGCAACTTGGCCTCGATGCGATGAAGCTCTATGACATCAGGTTCCCTAAGGGTAAAAAAGCGATCCAGGCCACCACACTGTGGACCCTGGCCAAATATCTGGTGCTGTTTTCAACAAAATACAGAAACCCAAAAAACCTGTTGCGTGTTGAAGATTGCGAGGATGAGGAACGCATTGCGATCAATAAATTTTTGATCGATCTGGCCACCAGTGCTTACCAGCAAGACCAGCATTTGATGATGCTCGTCTGCTTTGAGATCATCAAATCCTATCTGAAAAATGGGTTTACCGATGCCAGCGGTTTTGGTTTTTCGGGTTTTTCGGTTGTTGTTTTATCTTCCCTAAAGCTTCAGAAACGCGGTTTTAAATTATGGGACCTGACCATCAAACTCCATAAGAAAACACATTCCCCGTTGATCAAATGGCGCTTGAGCTATACCGTACTGAGCTTTAACGATCCTTGGCGGATGCCCTTCAGGGCTTCTTATGACAATATTCTTGAAACGCTCAAGGCCTGCGTTTTGAACGGCGATCAGATTTTTACGGGATATACCGCAGCCCTTTATATCAGGACGAGGATTACCGCAGGCGAAAACCTTGGGGCAATCGTGGAAAGCTCCACAGACCACCTGGCCCTGATCAACAATGGGAAGGGCGGCCTCGATTTCTTTCTGGGGTTTTATCAATTGGCTAAAGCATTGAACGGCCAGACCGATCCAGAAACCTGGAACGATGCTTCTTTTGATGGTGAAAAGACCCTAAGGCGGCTCAAACGGGAGGGCAACAATACCAAACTGGCCTTTTATCATGTATCAAAATGCGCGCTTTTTTATTTTTTCGGAAACTATAGCGAAGCGCTGGATCAAAGCGGTTTAATGTTGAAATATGCAGATAATGTTCTGGGGGATGTCGTGGAGGCATGGCATGCATTTTACACCTGTCTGTCCATTTCGGCAACTTATGATAATTGCAGTTCAAGGGAAAAAAAGATAAAGCTCAAGAAATTTAATAAGCACCTTAAGGATATAAAACAATGGGCCAGGGGCTGCCCCGAAAATTATGGCCAGCACTACGTTCTTCTAATGGCCGAGCTCAACGTAATGCAAAATAAGCCCGAAAAGGCGATACACTATTATGAGCGCGCCATAAAATCTGCCGCGCAGTACAACTTTACCTATGTAGAGGCGATTGCCAACGAAAATGCGGCCCTGGTGTGCAAAAAAATGCAGTTTGACAAAAGGGCCAAAAGCTACGTCAACGATGCTTGGGAAGCATATAAAGTCTGGGGGGCAGTTGTAAAATGCAAACAGTTGGAGAGGGACTACCCCGATGTCCTTATCAAAAAAGCTCAGCCCATTCCACATCTTAAAAGTGTTATGGGTGCAAGTACAACGGTTTCCAGCAAAACGGCCCTTGATCTGGCCAGCGTGCTTAAAGCATCGCAGAGCATCGCCGGCCAGGTCAAGTACCACGACCTGCTCAAGATGCTTATGCATATTATCATTGAAAACGCAGGGGCGGAAAAAGGCTGTTTTTTACGTTATAAAGAAAACGGGTTACATATCGAGGCCAAAGGGATCTCCGGTAAAGAAGGTATTGAGATCCTGCCTTCCATCCCCATGGAAGAATCTGATCTGATACCGCGGTCGTTTATCAATTATTGTTGGCGTACCGGGGAAAGTGCCGTTCTGGACGATGCCCAAAAAGAAGCGCGGTTCAACACCGACCCCTATATCAGGGACAATAAAACCCTATCTGCAATGTGCCTGCCCATTGCGGTACGCGGTCAGGTCAATGGCCTGCTGTACCTAGAAAACAGCATGTTAAAGGGTGTTTTTGACAAAAACAGGATAACACTGCCGCAGATGTTATCGGGGCAGATAGGCATTTCCATCGAAAATGCGCTGCTCTATGAAAATCTGGAGGAAAAAGTGGCCGAAAGGACCCACGAAATCGAAAAAACACGTGACGAGCTCCGGGCAGCCCAGGCCCAGCTCATACAATCGGAAAAAATGGCGAGCCTGGGTGAACTTACCGCAGGCATTGCCCATGAGATCCAGAACCCATTGAACTTTGTCAACAATTTTGCAGAGGTGAGCAAAGAATTACTGGAAGAGATGAAACAGGAGATAAGCCAGGGGAACCCACAAGATGTCCAGGAAATCATGGGCGATGTCATTCAAAACCTGGAAAAAATAAAACACCACGGCAAGCGGGCCGAGGCCATTGTAAAAGGAATGCTGCAGCACAGCCGGGGCAGTAGCGACACCAAAAAACCAACGGACATCAATGCGCTGTGCGATGAATACCTGCGCCTCGCCTATCACGGCCTGAGGGCGAAAGACAAAAATTTTAACGCAACGCTGGAAACCGATTATGACGGCACCATCGGAAAAATTGAAATCGTACCGCAGGATATTGGGAGGGTTGTTTTGAATTTGATTACCAATGCGTTTTATGTGGTGAATGAAAAAAAGGCAGCTTTCCTGCCTGCCGGCAGGCACGGCGCGAAAGAGGAAACAGAAAATGACTATATGCCCACGGTATGGGTAAGTACGAAAAAGAAAGGCAATGAAATCCTAATTTCGGTAAGGGACAACGGCAACGGCATCCCGCTAAAAGTCATCGATAAGATTTTTCAGCCTTTTTTTACCACAAAACCCACCGGACAAGGAACGGGACTGGGATTATCCTTATCTTATGATATCGTAAAGGCACACGGCGGGGAACTTAAGGTAAAGACCAAGGAGGGATGGGGAAGTGAGTTTACAATATGGTTAAAGAACAGCACCCAATAAAAATCAAGAACAATCAAATCATTGACCATCATGAAAGCTTTAATGACCTTCGTAGTTCTAGCCGCATTTACATGCATGGGCCAAGCCCAAAACAAAACTATTGACAGCCTGAAAACCCGCATTATAAAAGCAAAATCAGACACGGCACGCATCAACCTCACCAATGATATGATCGTTAAACTCAGCGAGGTCAATCTGGATTCTTCCATAGCACTGGGAAAAAACGTGCTGCAGGAATCAAGAAAACTGGGGTACAATAAAGGGGAGGCCAACGCCTTGATAAACATGTCGTCCATTCTATTGAAAAAAAGTGATTTCGACTCCGCAAAACAATATCTGAATGATGCAAAAATGATCGTTCTGAGATTAAAAGATTCAATGATCATTTCAACTCTTTACGGTACACAAGGCATGATGTACGGTATGCAGGGCAAGTATGATTCGTCCATGGTTTATTTTAAAAATGCCATCGCCATTGCGGAAAGTATGCACTACACACAAAATCTGGGTCGCTATTATGGCGGTCTTGCCATTGGTTACCAGATGCAGTCCAATTATCCGGAGGCACTCCGTTACCAGCAAAAATCCCTACAGCTTGCCGAAGACCAGAACAACATAAGCTCACAGGCATATACCCTGTTGAACATGGGCAATACCTATCAAAAAATAAGCGATACGCTCCGTGCCGAAAAAACGCTCCTCAAAGCTGTTGACCTTGCCAAAAAAGCGGGTGTCAAAAATGTTGAAATCTACAGTTATTCAAACTTGGCCTCACTTTATCAGGATATGAAAAAATGGGAAGCCGATTACAAATATGCGATCAAAGCAGCCCTATTGGCAGATGAAATGGGCGATGGTGCCATCGAGGCGGCAAGCTATTCAAAAGCCGCCATTTCACTGTCCAATTTAAAAAGGTACGGCGAGGCCATAACACTTATAAAAAAAGGGATGGCCGTTCCAGAGGCCACAATCCAACCTATTATAAACAGTCAGCTCAATGAAGCCATGGCCCGTACACTCATGCTTCAGGAAAAGTATGGCGAGGCCATCCCTTATTTTGAAAAATGCCTAGAGGTATCCAAAGAAACCGATCTATATGATCCAAATGTTGCTGCTATTAACCTAGAATTGGCCAAATGCTATGAAAATACGGGTGCTTACAAAAAGGCTTTATCCAGTTTTAAAGAATATGCTACAATCAAGGATTCAATAACATCTAAAGAAAACATTCAACAGGCCACTGAGCAGACCATGACCTATGAATTTGAGAAAAAGGAACAGGCGCAGCGCATCGAGCAGGAAAAAAGGGACTCCGTGGCCCGTGTGCGCCAATGGGCCCTGATTATAGGACTTGGCCTCACATTGATCTTAGTATTTGTGGCCTACAGGGCATTCCACATCAAAAAGAAAGCAAATGCAAAACTTAAGGTTCAAAAAGAAGAGGTTCAGAATACCCTATCCCAGTTAAAAACCACCCAGTCCCAACTCATACAATCTGAAAAAATGGCCTCGCTGGGCGAACTCACCGCCGGTATTGCCCATGAGATCCAAAACCCACTTAATTTCGTCAATAATTTTAGCGAAGTAAACAATGAGATCATTGCCGAACTGCAGGAAGAACGGTCAAAAAAGAGTACAGATAGAGATGAAGAACTGGAAAATGAACTACTGGCCGACATCAAACAGAACCTCGAAAAAATAACCCACCACGGCAAGCGTGCTGATGCCATCGTAAAAGGGATGCTCCAGCACAGCCGAAAAAATACCGCGGAAAAAGAGCCTGCCGACATCAACGCCCTTTGTGATGAATATTTACGGTTAGCCTATCATGGCCTGCGGGCGAAGGACAAAAGCTTCAACGCCACCTTGCAAACAGATTTTGACGACTCCATTGGCAAGATCAACGTCATCCCACAGGATCTGGGTAGGGTTGTTTTGAATTTGATCACGAATGCGTTTTATGCCGTTAATGAGAAAAAGTCAGCTTTCGCGAAAGCGGAAAAAAACGACTATCAGCCCACAGTTTCGGTAAGCACAAAAAAGGAGAAGGGCCGCATTGGCATTTCGGTAAAAGACAACGGCAACGGTATCCCCAAGGAGGTTTTGGACAAAATATATCAACCTTTTTTCACCACCAAACCCACGGGGCAGGGCACGGGACTGGGGTTATCCCTATCTTATGACATTGTAAAAGCGCATGGAGGGGAGCTAAAAGTGGCCACCGAAGAAGGTGTGGGTACGGTGTTTAGCATTGAATTACCTTTAATATAAACTATAAAAAGAATGTCCGATAAATACCATCGACATATAGTATTTAAAAAATGAAATGGATCGAACCTATATTCCGGTTTATTTTACCAGGTTTTTTGACTGTGGTTGCCATTTCATGCACTGTTGACACCAAAAACGATGGGCAGGGCATCTTTGAAAAGCATGATACAATTTTGCCCCCCCAGATAATCAAAGCAGGGGAAGCCATTGTAAATAATCTGGACGATATGGACGCGCCCCAAACCGTGCAGCTCTCCCAAAGGTCCGCGCCCATAAAGACCGCTGCGGGGTTCTATGTGGACATGCAGAACTTCAATACCCAGCAGGGGCTGGCGCTGAGCAGTATCCTCTGCGGGTATAAAGATCGTGCGGGGACCTTGTGGTTCGGCACTTCCGGCAATGGCGTGAGCAGGTATGACGGCAAATCGTTCACCAATTATACCTCTGCCCACGGCCTTATCCATAACCTGATCAACTGCATAACGGAAGACAGCAAAGGAAACATCTGGTTTGGCACTTACGGTGGGGTGAGCAAATACGACGGAAAAATCTTTGAGAATTTTACGGTAGACCAAGGCCTTCCCGACAATGATGTCTTAAAAATAACCGAAGACCGACATGGGGTGCTTTGGGTCGGAACGGAGAAGGGGTTGTGCAGCTTTGATCCAAAAAAGTCCGGCGGCAAAAAACCCTTCGTTGGTTCTGACAAAAATGGTGGCCCTTGGAACAGCCCAGTGTACGATATTATCGAGGATCGTCAGGGCCAGCTCTGGCTCGCGGGATATGAGGGAGTTTGGAGATCTACCAACCAATCGGAAAGTGCCGGGAAAAAGGAATTCATGGATCTTTCTGATAAATTTGGGCTAAAGGACAGGTCCGCATCTTCCTTAGCGGAAGATCGAAACGGCACACTATGGGTTGGCACCAATAGTTCGGCCTTCAGGTATACCCCCCCAAGTCAGGGGCGCCCCGAAAAAATGTTCGACCCGATCCAACTGGCCAATGGCGCGGCGGAAGAAACCGTTACCTGCATCACGGTAGATGCACGGGGGTCGGTGTGGCTGGGCACCTATGGCGGGGTTTCTAAATACGACCAAAAAACCGGGGCGCTCATACGCTTTACAAAGGCACAGGGCCTCTCCTTTGACCGTGTCAACAGTATTACCGAAGATGATGCGGGGAGTCTCTGGTTTGGCACCTACGGTGGTGGGCTGGATAGGTATGATGGGGAGGGCGTGATGCAGTATACCACGGCTCAGGGTCTGCCCGGCAATGCCATCTACGCCACTGTCAGGGACGAGGATGGCAATATCTGGCTGGCCCCTTCAAATGCGGGTATCGTAAAGTATGCCCATGGCAAAAATGACCCGTATGGCGGAACCTTTACAACCTACACCATGGCACAAGGACTTTTGCAGGACACCCATTATGCTGCAGCAAAGGATAAGGAGGGCAACCTTTATTTTGGTGGCTACGATGGCCTGAGCAAATTCACCGGCAAAAAAATCATAAACTATATAGAGCGCAACGGCCTGCCCGACCATTACATAACCGCCCTTTATACTGACAAAGCGGGCAAACTCTGGATAGGTACCTTTAATGGAGGGGTGAGTGTTTTTGATGGGAAATCGTTCCGTAATATTTCTACTCCACAAGGGCTGGTGCACAAAACGGTATGGTGCTTTTGGGAAGATCAGAAAGGCATTATATGGATCGCCACCAGGGGCGGCCTGAGCAGGTACGATGGCAAATCGTTCATGAACTTTACCAAAGACCAGGGCCTGCCCGACAATAAATTATCATCGGTGATGCAGGACAAAAACGGTAATATAATCATCGGCAGTTGGGGCGGCGGCATATCGGTCATCAAAAAAGAACGTGCCGAAGAACTAATGCTCCCTGAGGTGGGCAAGGGCGAGCCCATCTTCGAAAATTTCTCTACCTCCCAAGGACTGGCAAATAATGTGGTCTACCAGATCGTGGAAGATAAAAACGGAAATATAGTAATAGGCACTAATGTAGGCTTTACCGTCCTGAAAGGTGGGGTGACAGCCGAAAATGGCAAAATAGCTAAAAATAATGCCGAAAACTTTAATGAAAACACCGGGTATGCCATAAAAGATATAAGCAACAACGGTAGCATGCAGGAGGGTCGCCCAAGTGTAATCTGGGCGGGCACCGGGGATAAACTGGTGCGCTTTGACTACGGGAGCATACGCAAAAGCACGCGGCCGCCAGAGGTGTTCATCCAGAACATCAAGATAGACAATGAGGCCATAAGCTGGCGCAGCCTTGAATGGGCCAGAAAAAAAGGCATCCCCTCCAGCACGGAAAACAGCGGCACCCCGGCCTATGTTACCGATGCCCTGCTTACTTTTGAAAAAAAACCCACCGATGCCACGCTGGATACCATGGTCCAAAATTACCGTAACCTGCGCTTTGACAGCGTACGGCCCTTCTATGCCATTCCCGTTGACCTGTTACTGCCGTATTCCAAAAACAATATCAACTTCGATTTTGTGGGTGTAGAGACCACCCGGCCTGCGCAGGTACGCTATCAATATATGCTGGAGGGCTATGATAAACATTGGAGTCCCATAACGGCGGCCAGCACAGCCACCTTTGGCAATATCCATGAGGGCAATTATGCATTTTTGGTCAAGGCCAAGGGACCGGGCGGTGTGTGGAGCGAACCCGTAAAGTACAATTTTAAGATAATGCCGCCATGGTACCGTGCATGGTATGCATACCTTTTGTATTTTTTACTGTTTTTTGTAATGTTGTTTTATGTGGATAGGCACCAGCGTAAGCGCGTGTTGCGCCTAGAGCGGCAAAAACCATGAAAAGGGAACTCAAGCACGCCCGGGAGATCGAAAAGGCCTTTACGGAGCTGAAGGCCACACAGGTGCAGCTCATCCATTCTGAAAAAATGGCCTCATTTGGCGAACTTACGGCGGGGATCGCGCATGAAATACAGAACCCGTTGAACTTCGTCAATAATTTCAGCGAGGTAAGCTATGAACTTATCGAGGAAATGAACGATGACATCCATACCGGCAAGTTCGAAGAGGCCAAAGCCATCGCGGAAGACCTCCGGCAAAATCTGAAAAAGATCACCCTACATGGAAAGCGTGCCGAAGCTATCGTAAAAGGGATGCTGCAGCACAGCCGCACCAGTACCGGCGCACGGGAGGCGGTGGACATCAATAAACTGGCAGAGGAATACCTGCGCTTGGCCTATCACGGCCTGAGGGCAAAAGACAAATCCTTCAACGCCACCATGAAGACCGAATTTGATGGACATATTGGCAAGGTCGAACTGGTGCCCCAAGATATGGGCCGGGTCATCCTGAACCTGATCACCAATGCCTTTTATGCCGTAAACGAGAAGAAGAAAAGCTTCCTAAACCCTGTCTCGCCGGGCAGGCCCGAAGGGGGAACGGTTATGAATGAAAAAAAATATGAACCAACAGTTTCGGTAAGTACAAAAAAAGAGAAGGATCGCATCAGCATTTCGGTAAAAGACAATGGCAACGGCATCCCCAAGAAGGTGTTGAACAAGATATTTCAGCCCTTCTTTACCACCAAACCTTCCGGGGAGGGCACCGGCCTGGGCCTGAGTCTTAGTTATGACATCTTAAAAGCGCACGGGGGCACGCTGGAGGTGCAAACCCAAGAGGGAAAGGGGACAACATTCATTATTAATATACCAAAATAAAGACAACATGAAAATATTAGTAGTAGATGACGAGCATGACGTAAAATTACTTTTTGAACAGCGGTTCAGAAAGGAGATCAGATCTGGTGAGACGCAGTTTGCCTTTGCCTTTTCGGGCATGGAGGCACTTTCCTACCTTAACGGTAACGACAATGGTGCCATACTGATCCTTTCTGACATCAACATGCCCGGTATGAGCGGCCTGGAGCTGCTGGAGCGCATAAAACAAAAATACAGTAAACCCCCGCCATTTGTAATGATGATCACAGCCTATGGGGACGATGAGAATTTTAAAGCCGCTAAAAATCTGGGCGCAGATGATTTTCTCACAAAACCTTTAGATTTTAAGCTTTTGAAGGACAAATTAAAAATATTGAAAGATGTCTAAAATATTAGTAGTCGATGACGAGGAAGATCTGGAAATCCTTATAAAACAGAAATTTAGAAAGCAGATTCGCGAGAAGGAGTATGCCTTTATATTTGCCAAAAACGGAAGGGATGCCATCGAAAAAATAACTGCACAGCCCGATGTTGACATCGTGCTGACAGATATAAATATGCCCGAGATGGATGGACTGACCCTCCTTGCCAAACTTACCGAAAACAACCCTTTGATCAAGACCGTGATCGTTTCCGCCTACGGTGATATGGAGAATATACGTACCGCGATGAACCGTGGCGCATTTGATTTTGTCACCAAACCAATCAATTTTGAGGATCTTTTCATTACCGTCAAAAAAACATTGCAGCACACCACCCAGATCAAGGATACCTTGAGGGCGATCAAAGAGAACAACATCCTAAAAATGTATGTTGATGAAAACGTGCTCAATTTTATGGGGAGCCGCGAGTATGAATCTACCCTGATGGCCAACGAGACCATTGAGGCCAGCGTCATGTTTATCGATGTATGCGGGTTTACGGCAATAAGCGAGAACACTCCTCCCGATACGGTAGTCGCTCTGATCAACAGGTACTTTGACGTGATGGTCAAGGAGATTATGGACCAAAAAGGCTTGATCGACAAATTTATAGGCGATGCCATTATGGCCGTTTTCAGGGGGGGCTATCATCTGGACCGCGCCATCGATGCCGCCCTGGCGGTACGCAACAAGATCAACGCCCTGCCAGATGTTGATGGTAAGGAAATATTCCGGCCCAAGGTCTCCATCGGAATTAAAAGTGGCGAGATGATCTCGGGAAATATAGGGGCTGCTACCTTAAAACGTTTGGATTATACCGTAATCGGCGATACCGTAAACACGGCAGCAAGGTTGCAGGATGCCGCAGCCGAAAACCAGATTATCATTTGCGAAGCGTGTTATGAAAAGGTAAAAGAGGCCTTTAACTGTAAAAAACTGGGAAGTATCACCATGAAAAACAAAGCGCACCCGCTTACGGCTTATGAAGTGCTGGAATAGTGTTCTTCAGGATAAAAGGTACAGATCGATGCGCCTCCTTAAAAATAAAGGCAAGCTGCAAGATTGAAGAATCATTGGTGCTTTCAAGTATCAAAATAGTATCTAAGATCCCGCTTGAAAGACCTGGTTAATGCAATTATCTATTTGGACGACATTATCTTTAAAAGTAACCAAAAAACAGATTATGAAAAAAGAAAAAAAACCAATTAAAAACGCTATAAGACAAGGGCATACCGAAGAACTGGTCGATCATTATTGGGGTAGTATCAATTATGTACTGAGCCTAATAAGGGCTTCTGAGATAAAGGCCGGACTTATCCTCTCCTTTTATGGGATATTGCTCAATTTTATTTTTCAGAATATAGGTATTGTTTTGACACAGGCCGCCAATAATCTGCCCTTGTATATTCTTTTGGGGTTATGGTCTCTCTGCATGGTTGCTTCCATCTATTTTAGCATCCGGTGTTTTATGCCCAGGATAGAGTCAAAATATGACAGTAACATTTTCTTTTTTGGCGATGTGGTTTCCAAATTTGGCACGATCAAGCAATTTTCAAAATTGTTTTACAAGATAAGCCTTGAGGAGGAAGAGCTCTTCGATCAGTTGGGACAACAGATTTTCATCATTTCAAAAATTGCTGCATTTAAGTTTCGTCATGTAAACCGGTCTTTAAAACTCTTGGCTCTAGGGCTTGTGTTTTTGCTATTGGTAGCGGTTTATTATCTGATAGCGGTGAAGGTCTGACGTAGGGCTTGGTCTATGTTAAGATGCATAAATTCAACTCTTACACCACTATTGAAGTCTTAACGCTTTCGCGAAAGCAATCACCCCAAATTAAACTTTCCCAACAATACCAACGCTTAACGCCCCGTCAATCCTTGCGAGCAGATCCTCATAATGATACCGTGTAAGCGTATCAGGGGTCCGGTTTTTACGAGATTTGAGTTCTTTTTTCAGTTGTTCCAGTTCACCGCGCATCAGGGCAGCGACGTCAGACTTTAGAAGCTCATCATCTCTTTTTTCCTTGGCTCTCTTTAAAATCTCCGCAGCGGCGTCCACAAAAGAACGCTGTAGGTTTCGGCGATAGGCATCTACCGTTTTACCGGTATAAAGTTCGCTATATACACTTTTGCGAACGTCCTCAAGCATGGCAAGTGGCGTATAGGTAGCATTGTCATTGCGCTGCGCGTTTTCACTCATACGCGAGATTCTGTCTGCGTCGAGGAGATAATTCATTGCACGCGTCTGTAAATTCTGCACACGCGCTATGGCTCCGTCAGCTTCAATACGATCTAAAATTGCATCATCCAGCAACCATTTTGGTGTAGTAAACGCGTTTTCGTTTAAAAAAGCAATTGCTTTTTGTTGCATCGCTTTGGGTACAGGCGTGTACACAACACCTTCTTGATCAGCCGTTTTAAAGGTCTCGTAAACGCCGCCCACATTGGTGATTACATGATATATGTAACCGCGCCATAAACTGGTAAGTTCACTATACACTTCATCGAGATCGTCATAATTGGCACCATCTTTTGCCGTCCAATCTACAAGATTAGGAACTACTTTTTTAAGATTTGCCAAGCCATATTCGCTGGCTTTTACCTGATCTCTTCCCAAACTCTCCCGTTGTGATTGAGGATCAATACCGCCACGACCACTACCAAATTCATACACCGGATCGCCTGCTTTTTCCAAAATCCACTGATCTAATGTTTTCTTTTCCGCTTTTGCCGAATTTGCTTCCGGCAAATAACGATAACCCCAGTTGATCGCATATAAATCGTAAGGACCCATCATGCGGATGTAGCGTACGCCGGCATCACCCCGCTGCGCCACATAATTTACACGGGCGTAATCCATTATACTGGGCGTTAAACCATATTTCTGGGTAAAATTGGCATCCCGCAGCGAGTCTGTAGGATACGCTGAACTTGCTTTCATATTATGCGGAAGTCCCAGTGCGTGACCTACTTCATGCGCGATCACCATGCGCATCATTTCGCCTATTTCCGCCTCTGGAGTATTCAGGGTGCGGGCATTGGGATTTTGTGCCCCGGCTTCAATCATAAAACGGTTGCGGTAAGAGCGTAAATGATTGTGGTACCAGATAATGTCGCTCTCAATAATTTCTCCGGTACGCGGATCGCTCACCGAAGGTCCCACCGCATTGCGCGTAGTGCTTGCCACATAACGCACCACGGAATAACGCGCATCTTCTGGGCTAAATTCTGGATCTTCCTCCTTAGTGGGAGGATCTTTTGCGATGATAGCATTCTTAAAACCGGCCTTTTCAAAAGCTACATTCCAATCTTCGATGCCTTGTTTAAAATAAGGCCTCCATTTTTCCGGCGTGCCGGGATCCAGATAATAAACAATAGGCTTTACAGGCTCTACGAGTTCGCCGCGTTTATAGGCCTCTATATCTTTGGGAATCAAACGCCAACGGCGAAGGATCTTGTAATCATCAGATTTTAAAGCCTCAGAGTTGTAATCATATTTTTTGGTCGTAAACCAGCCCACACGGTCATCGGCAATACGTGGTTGCATTTTATTTTTGGGCAAAAGAATCATAGATTGGTTCATGAGCAGCGAGATTGTACTGGCCTGGTCATTTTCGGGCGGTTCTTCGGCCTCGTAAGTCATCACGTGCTGCACTTCAATATTTTCGGGAAAGGATTTGACCGACTGGATAAAGGACCGGTCTTTGTCCAGTTTTTTTACTTTATAGCGCTTTTTAAGTTCGAGGGAAATACCGCTTATCGCTTGAATATCCTCTTCAAAAAGTCCGTCAACTTCAATTACCACCGCGGTGGAATCTTTGTTATACGCAGCGATTTTTGAACTGAAAAGAATCGGGAAGAAATTATTGGCCTCCACGCTGTAATTAATGGGCGATTCTGGATCGCTCTGGTTCTCAAAGCTCACCACTTTCATATCCACTTGATTACCGCGCTTGTACCAGCGCACCACCTGCTCATTCACTTTTGAACCCGCATTTACGTAGCCGCCGCCAAAATTATTGGGCATCTTGGCGATCCTGCTCACCAGCAGCATATCTTCACCAAAAAGCGAGTCCGGAATTTCGTAATACAATTTATCATCTACGCGATGGGTTTTAAACAAACCAGCATCGGTAACCGCTTTTGCAGTGATTACTTTATTATAATCTTTGACGCTATTTGTAGTTTTCTGATCATTTTCGCCCATTTTTTGGGCAGAAACAGCGTTTTTTGGAGTGGAACAGCCTGCGGCGAAAACTGCCATAAGCGCAAGAGGAAGTAGTTTTTTAAGCATCTTCAGGTTTAAGAAATTTTAATATGCGCCCAAGTTAATGATTTCCTCCTCTAACCCCTTCGAAGGAGGCGAACTTTTTAAGCGTCTTCCCTTAGGGAAGGCGGGGGAAGGGAACTACCTCACGGCCGCAGAAAGCAATTGAAAAGTGCCATTTTCCGCATCAATTTCTGCTTTGATCCCGTTGGGAATAGTGGTGTTATCTGCCACGTGACCAAACATGGCTCCGGAATACGCAGGAATTCCCAAAGGTTTTATATAGTGATCGATTACTTCTTCAAGCGTTAGCGAACCGTAACCGCTGCCACCAGCATCACAGTCGTTGCATTTTCCAAAAATAAAGCCCTTGATTTGTTTAAAAACCCCGCCGAGTTCCAGTTGGGAAAACATGCGGTCTATGGCGTAAATCTCTTCACCCACATCTTCCAGATAGAGAATTTTATCGTTCCAGTCAGTCGGAAAATACGGCGAACCCATAATTCCCGTTAATACAGAAAGATTTCCGCCCAGGAGTTGGCCTTTTGCCGTTCCCGGAGTGATGGTCCTAATTCTATTTTCGGTCTGTACAAGCTGATTTTCGGGTATTTCTGATGGATTTTCATACAATAGTTTTTCTTTGCCAAAAAGGAGCTTTTCAAAACTTTCCCGACTGAAAGCATTCCATGACGAAACCGCGACCGGACCATGAAAAGTAACAAGTCCTGTCATCTGAAAAATCGCCAGGTGCAGCGCGGTGATATCACTATAACCAATGAAAATCTTAGGATTCTTTTTAATGGTTTCATAATCCAGTTTTCCCAAAATACGCGCCGATCCCGATCCGCCGCGCAAAGCTATAATCGCGTTAACCGATGTGTCTTTAAACATCGCATTCAGATCTCCAGCGCGCTCTTCATCTGTACCAGCGAGGTGACCGTAACGGGCGTTTACGTGTTTGCCGAATTTCACTTTTAATCCCATAGCTTCAAAAGTTTCTTGGGCGATCTGGTATGGTTCGGACTCAAAAATCGCGCTCGCCGGACTCACAATCCCAATGGTGTCTCCTTTTTGCAGGGCTTTTGGCAGAATAATATCTTTAAGATATTGGTTATTTTCGGTCAGATTGGAGTGAAAATCGGTTGGAATAAGAGGAAAAACGCCTGCTAAACCCATGTTTTTAATAAAGTTTCTTCGTTCCATCTGTCCGTTTATTTGATGTTGATTGAAAATGAATCTCAATATAAATTAGCGCATTGGATTTAAAGTCGCTTTAAGTGTTGTTTTTATTGAAGCGCGCGCTAAATATAGCTCTTTTGGAGGCTTAGGGGCACTTTTTCAACTGAATCCGCTTTCGCGAAATGTCAACTTCCAGCACTTCAACCATTACATGTTCTTGAAGCGCAACATGCGCGCTCACGTCGCTTACAAAACCTTCCGCGAGGTTTGAGATGTGAATGAGACCACTTTCTTTGATTCCAATATCCACAAAAGCGCCAAAATTGGTTACATTATTGACGATTCCGGGCAAGATTTGGCCTTTTTCAAGGTCATTAATAGTTTTTATATTTTGGTTGAACGTAAAAATTTTCGCCTCCGCGCGAATGTCGAGTCCGGGTTTTTCAAGTTCTTTGACAATATCATTCAACGTGGGTATTCCTACGCTTTTGGTCTGGTATAGAGAAAGATCGATTTCCGCGAGAGCGGATTTATTCCCAATCAATTCCTTGACCGATTTTTTGTCATTTTTAGCCATTTTTTCAACAATCGGGTAACTTTCTGGATGCACGGCAGAATCATCTAGCGGGTTTTTCCCGTTCTTGATCCTTAAAAATCCGGCCGATTGTTCAAAGGCTTTTCCACCCAAACGAGCAACTTTCAGGATTTCTTTTCGCGAAGCGAAAGCACCGTTTTCATCTCTGTAAGCCACAATATTTTCGGCTAGTTTATCGCCTATTCCTGACACATAACTGAGTAATGGCGCGCTAGCGGTATTAATGTTTACACCCACCGCGTTCACGCAGTTTTCGACCACGCGATCGAGTTCGCTTTTTAATTTACCTTGGTCCACATCGTGCTGATATTGCCCCACACCGATGGATTTTGCATCAATTTTGACCAATTCCGCCAGCGGATCGGCCAGCCGCCGACCTATAGACACCGCACCGCGCACGGTCACGTCATAGTTGGGGAACTCAGCGCGTGCAATAGGCGAAGCCGAATAAATGCTCGCGCCAGCCTCGCTAACCACAAAAACCTGCAGATCGCTGCGAAAAGGGATTTTGCGAATAAACTGTTCCGTTTCTCGTGAAGCCGTACCGTTGCCGATCGCGATCGCGTCAATTTTATAAGCTTCAACCAGAAAACTTATTTTTTTACCAGCGCCTTTAATATCTTTTTTCGGCGGGTGCGGATAAATGGTTTCGTTATGTTGTAAACCGCCCTGCTCATCTAGGCAAACCACTTTGCAGCCCGATTTAAAACCAGGATCTATGGCGAGAATGCGTTTTTGGCCCAATGGCGGACCCAGTAAAAGTTGTTTCAGGTTTTTTGCGAAAACTAAAATCGCTTCATTATCCGCTTTTTCCTTGGCTGCGTTGAGGATCTCGTTAGAAAGCGCAGGAAAAAGAAGGCGTTTGTAACTGTCTTCAATAGCCATTTTTATCTGTTCTGCGCAAGCGGAATGAGATTTAGTGAGGTTGTTGTTGATACGTTCTAAGGCGCGCTCGTCATCAATAGCGACTTTTACACGTATAAAACCTTCCTTTTCAGCTCTCAGTATGGCTAAAAATCGGTGTGAAGGGCAATTTTTTAAAGATTCTTCCCACTTAAAATAATCGCGGTATTTTTGAGCTATTTCGTCCTCCTTTTGTGCTTTGATCACTTTGGTAGTGAGCTGCGCATGACGTTCTAGTTCTCTGCGCAAAGCATTACGTACATCAGTGCGCTCATTCACCCACTCGGCAATTATATGGCGCGCGCCTTCCAAGGCTTCCTCAACCGATTTTACCTCATTTTTGGCATATTTTCTAGCTGTTTCAGCCAATTTATGCGCGTTCATAGCTGCTAGTTGCGCCATGATAATTTTGGCCAAAGGCTCTAGTCCGTATTTACGTGCGGTATCTGCTTTGGTCTTGCGTTTTTTCTTGTAGGGCAGATACAGATCTTCAAGGGCGGTAGCGTCCTGTGTATTCTCGATCTGATTTTGTAAGTCCGTCGTGAGCGCGTCCTGCTCTTCCAGCGCTTTTAAAATGGTGACCTTTCGCTTTTCGAGCGTTTCAAATTGCTCTTTATACTTTACAATATCGCCAATCTGCACTTCGTCCAGATTTCCGGTGCGTTCTTTTCGATAGCGGGAAATAAAGGGAATTGTGCAATCTTCATTAAGAAGCTGGAGCGTGTTTTTTACACCAGAATTGGGTAGTGAAGTTTGTTGGGTAATGAAATCTTGTATGTTCAATTTATGAGAGTTCAGGATTAAATTCTAGAAAATAGCAAAAATTAGAACAGCTGTTTTTATATTCTATTTTGGATTATTCCACCCACTTAAAGCAGTTTGAAAAAGAAAATCTAGAAATAGGATTATCACTATAACTGAAACAACAATCCCAATTATTCTTAGAATACGACTATGACTTTTTTCTTTATTCAAATTGAAAATTTTTGGGTTAGCATAAAAGTAAATTGATAGGCAATTTTTTTATTTCCGTTCTCTTTACAACTACTAACTAATCCCAGCCCCATTCTCCACATCTTTTATATCTGGATTCAGGAAAATCACTTTACCATCTTCGGTAGTAGCCATCAAGATCATACCCTCGCTCATTGTTCCGCGTAATTTTCGCGGAGCAAGATTAACTAAAACAGTCACTTTTTTACCTACAATGGCTTCGGGCGTGTAATGCTCGGCCAGGCCGGAAACAATGGTACGCACATCAATACCTGTATCCACTTTTAAGATCAAAAGTTTATCGGCTTTCGGCATTTTTTCTGCTTCCAGAATGGTGCCTACACGCATATCGAGTTTTGTAAAATCCTCGTATTGTATCGTTTCCTTTTGGATCCCCCCGGCCCCAGAAGGGGGAGTTTTCTCACTTTTATTTTTAACCTCGTTTTTTTGCTCCCCCTTTGGGGGTTGGGGGGAGGGGGTTTTATTTTCCATCTTCGTCTGTTCTAATTTTTCTAATTGTTTTTCAATCTGTTCGTCTTCTATTTTACTGAAAAGCAAGCTGCCTTTTTCGATCTGATGACCAACTTTTAAATAGGGTTTTTGCTCGCTTAAATCAGCCCATTGCAAAGGCACCAAATCGGAATCGGGATCAGCGCTCAAGTTGAGCATTTTTCTTAATGTTGCCGAAGTAAAAGGTAGAAATGGTTCGCTGAGCACTGCCAAAGAAGCTGCGATCTGCAAGGCGATAGTCATGACCGTTTTCGTCCGATTTTCATCGGTTTTTATTGTTTTCCAGGGTTCGGCATCGGCGAGGTATTTGTTGCCCAGTCGCGCTACATTCATCAGTTCGTTCTGGCTTTCGCGAAAGCGGTACCGCTCTAGCGAACTCGCGATTACTGCAGGATATGCGCGCAATTCATCAAGTGCATTTTGATCTTCTTCATTCAGTTCGCCCATTTCGGGAACGACACCGTCATAATATTTATCGGTCAGGACCACAACACGGTTGATGAAATTACCAAAAATGGCTACCAGTTCATTGTTGTTGCGCGCTTGAAAATCCTTCCAAGTAAAGTCGTTATCCTTGGTTTCTGGGGCGTTTGCGGTAAGCGCATAACGCAATACGTCTTGTTGACCGGGAAAATCTTCCAGATATTCATGCAGCCACACCGCCCAGTTTTTTGAAGTGGAAAGTTTACGACCTTCTAGGTTTAAAAACTCATTGGCCGGAACGTTATCTGGTAAAATATAACTGCCTT